>ENA-OYZE01000035-OYZE01000035.1-human-gut-metagenome-genome-assembly--contig:-NODE-35-length-68902-cov-7.580926_pt1 | contig 68902 bp, 53 predicted proteins | sample MGYA00243259_ERZ653469 | MGnify/ENA primary metagenome ERZ653469 (study PRJEB26926, sample SAMN06164913) | human gut metagenome | biome: ENVO:00009003; feature: ENVO:2100002; material: ENVO:00002003...
ACGAGATTTCTGCCTGTCTCGTGGGCTCGGAGATGTGTATAAGAGACAGGTCAATTTACCGTCATTTATTGCCAAATTCATATTAGTATTGTTAACCATATTGAATTTAAGTCCCCAAAAGAACTTTTTTTCTATTCCATTTTTTAAAATAACCTTGAAAAAACCATTTCCCGGATATATTTTGATTTGACGTTTAGCGTCATAAATTGCATCAAGGTCTGCTCTTGATGCAATAAAATTGTTAGCTTGCTTTCTAATATAAATCTCACCATGCTTTAGCAGAATTACTCCTTTTCTGGAAAAATCTTTCTTAATCATATATGGCCTATCTTTATTAGTTTTACTTATATATACACAAGCCATATCCGTATCTTTGTATCTGAACCTCTCAATAGTGAAATCTATAAATGGCTCAACATTATCGCTCAATAACTCAACATAATTGGAAACATCTTCAATTTTATCATAATCCACATCATTTAAAATGTAGTTTATATTGTCAAATCCAAAAATTATATATTTATCCTCTTCTGATCTACTATTTGCAAAAGAAACGATGTCTTTGATCATGTCCGATTTACACTCTTTTGCATAAAATTGCAACTTAAAATCGACCACGTCTGTTTCTTTTCGATCTTCAATTAATGAAATAACCTTTTCTATATTCATAAATTTCATTTTCCTTATACGCTTTGGCTTTTTAGAAGTTAGGTAAAGCAAACAAATAAGCATTGTTCATAAATGAATTACCGCCATTTCATCATCACGAAATCAATGTCACCGCAATTTCTAATGTTTTCATATCTCCTCTATTCCCAAGCTTTTCAAATACTCATAAGTGCCGTTATAATATTCAGGCAACCTCGTGCTGTCCTCCCAAAAACCGCTTACGTTCTTGTTCGGATTGCCGTAAGGCACACAAATCACCATTCCCATTCTCGCGCGAGTGAGAAGAACACGGTATGCGTTAAGCATATATTTTATCAGCTCCTGACGGCTTTCCGTATCTGCCTTTTGCTCCACCCACTTTGTCTGCCCGTTAAACCGATAGAATTTCCACGCACCCTTTTCATAGCGCATATCGGCGTCCCAGAGCACGCACGTATAGTCGAGTTCCAACCCCTGCACCTGAATTTCCGTCGCCGCATCTTCGAGATAATTGGACGCCCGGGTATCCGCCTTATCCTCCAAAAACCAGTGAACGGCGTTCTCGTCGCCCGAAGGCAAAACGTGAATACCCAATGGCTTAAACCTTGCCGACTCCTTGGTGATCAGCACCCCCGTGCGCTCCGATCCGCGAACTTTATCGTGCAGCCATTTTTTTGCTTTTGCGATATCCCTCGTCAAAACGATGGGATATTTTTCTTTGATCTCCTCATAGATTGCGGACGCCTTACCATCAAAATACAAAAGCGTATGAACAAACGCAGACAATTTTTCCGCTCGGAAAGAACGAAGGGAAACGCCCAAATGCAGACTTTCCGAATACGTTACGTTGGGGTTATCTTTCAACAGATCGTTGAATTTCCCTTCAGCATATTCAGGCTCGGTGAGTTTAGGCGATATGTAGACGTTCCAATGGGGAAACTTCTCGTTAAGCGCCTTGATCCATTCGGAGATACCCGCCTCACCCGTATTGATTTCCTGTCCGCCGCCGACGAGACAGACGATCGTCGCCCAGTCTTCTCGCTGATCGAGCGACCAGATCAAAAATGCCGCTTCCGACAACGGAAAGTTCGGAACCTTGAGCTTATTTCCGTATGTTCCGCCTCGCTTCAAGTAATCGGCAAGCCGTTTATGTGTCCACGAGCGCTGTGCCTCATCGAAAATCGCCACGTGCTCGACCTCGCCAAAACCCGCTTGTTCCATTCTGACCGCCTTGCACGGATCGATTTCTAATATACCATTTTCGACGGGATTTTTGATTTTCGCCAGCATATTATCGCGGTAACGGTGTATCATCTGAATGGATTTGCTCACTTCGCGGCGAGAGTCTGTCAACTTCTTGGGCTCCCCCTTCATTCTACATTTTTTGTAATTGTCCTGAGCGAGCGCCTCATTCAGTACCGCAACCAGCGGACCGTTGCCGGAAAGATAAACGGCGCCCTCATCCTTTACTGGTTCGTCATTACCTTGATACGTCTGTTTAATTGCAACTTCCAAGCCTACAAGCGTCTTTCCCGCCCCGGGCACACCTGTAACAAAACAAATGCTCTTTTTATTCTCGCGCTTGCTGTCCTTCACCACCTTCAAAATATAGGCAATCGTCTGATCGGTCGAAACTTTATCAGCCTCATGCCGCGTAATGTTCTCAACAGAATGATTTTCGTATAAAGTTTTTGCCGCTTCAATGATCGTCGGCGTAGGCGCATAAGGACTGATAATCCAATTCTTGTCGATCGGAGGTTCATTCGGAAATTTTCGCAGCACTTCGGAAAGTAACTCGGCAACCCCAGCCGCACCCGAAACGACCGGGTTTACCACCTTATCGTCATAGACGGACATCTGAATGAGTTCGGAGGAGCTGTGATAATTTGTGGCAATCAAAACCGGAACGATTATATGGTCTTCGCTGAACTTATGGAAGTTTTTCAAATCAAGCGCATAGTCGAGCACCTGATCGATATCGCCTTCTAAAATTCTCGACGCTCCCACCTTAAATTCCAAACAAAAGATGATCCCTTTTAGTAGCAATACCACATCCACTCTCTTACCGAGACGGGGAATATCGTACTCAAAGACGATCTCTCCGTTATCATCAAAACCACGCAAAACGTTCTTTAAGATCGAAATTTCTCCCCGCCATGCATCCCGCGTTGTAGTAAGCGCCTCGCCGTGATAGTTCTCACATAAAGTGCCGAATATGGAATTGTTGTCCGCTTTCATAAAATTTTGAAAGCTGTTATGATACAAACAACGTGCCATAAGGAATCTCCTCTTTAATTATCTGAAACAACTATTTCCATAATATCGTCCATTGTGCAGTTGAGGGCCGTGCAGATTTTAACCAGCACGTCGCTGCTGACACTTGCTCCGTCTTTCTTCATTTTAGCAAGGGTTGCCTGGCTGACGCCGGCTTTTTCGGCCAAATCCTTAATCTTCATTTCTCTGTCGATTAAAAGTTTGAAAAGTTTCTTGTAACTTGCTGACATGATTGCTTCTCCGTTCGCAAATTTATACTATTAAGTATAACAGATTTGTTGAATTATGTCAATATCCGTCTAAAAAATTAAATCATCTTTTAATTATTTTTGCTCTTTTTGCAGCTGGTCGCCTTTCTCAATAGTCTATAAGCGTGGATATAAAAAGACTGTTACCGATCAGGCAACAGTCTTTCTTATTCACGTCAATCAGATCTGCAGATTGTTTCATCTACGTCTCTCAAAGTCTGCGTTTTATTTCACCCTGAAATAATAACTTGCCCTGCCGGAACCGGCACGGTTCAACTCGCCAAGCTCAGTCAGTTTTCGGAGAGAGCCCTCTATCGAACTTAAACTCAAAGACGGACATCTCGTAAGAATATCCTGCTTTGTAAATTTACCGACAATACCTTGCGTTGCGCGCCTTACCATTTCAATGGCGGGAATCCTGTCAGCAACAATGAAAAATCTGTCCTCAAAATCTCTGTATGCCGACAACACAATTCCGAGAAAATACTTGATAAACGGGATGACGTTTTCATTTCCTTCGTGCCAGCCGATCTGAGCTTCCCGCAAGACCTCGTAATATAAATCTTTGTTCTTTGCGATCTTCGCCTCAAGAGAAATATATTTCCCCACATAAAAACCGTTACGGTACAGCAAAAGCGTCGTCAAAAGTCTGCTCATTCTGCCGTTGCCGTCGTTGAACGGATGGATACACAGAAAGTCGTGAATAAAGACAGGAACGGCTATCAGCGGCTCGACTTCCAGATTGCCGATGACGCGGTTATACTCATCGCAAATTCGATCGAGCGCTTCGGGCGTTTCAAAGGGTGCGAGCGGCGTAAATAATATTTCCGTACTGCCATCCGGATGCGTAGCACTGATATAATTCTGCACATTCTTCGTCTTGCCCGCCATGGGATTGTTCATGTGGCCGTACAGAATTTTGTGCATCTGCAGAATGTAATTCCGCGTAATCGGAATCACGTCGAAATTTTCGTGTATGACGTTCAGTACGTCACGGTAACCCGCAATTTCCTGCTCGTCACGGTTTCTCGGCGTAGTCTTTTCGGCAACCAGCTGTCTGATTCTCGTACTTGTGGTAACGATACCTTCGATCGCGTTGGAAGCCTCAGTACTTTGCACTTTTGCAATCTCCACAAGTTTTTCAAGTTCGCCGGGGCGCTGCTTCAGATAAAGTTCCTGCTTACCGGCCTCCTTATAAACAGCCGCAACCAAACCGAGAATTTCCGAATCCCATTTTTGCTCTTTCAGTTCTGAATAGTTAAACTCTCTCATTCCGTTCACCTGTTTCGCTTGATTTTACTTTATTATTGCTTTTCCCTTATATTATAACCAGTTTTAAGGGATAAATCAAGAGATAAGGGAAAATTTTATCAGATTTTTCCTGAACACCTCTGAAATCAAGCGAACACTTCAATAAAAGAGACTGCTCCCCGAATCGGTAACAGTCTCTTCGTGATTGTCGGATTATAAACGCCATCACATTACTTAAAATCATATAAAAATTCTAATATCTTTTAAATTAAAGCACCCCTAAATATTCAAGCATTTTATACGCTGCACTTTTCTTTGCGTCTTTTACCTTGCTTCCTGTCCCGTCCGCATACCGATTTCCCAAATAACAGCGGACAACAAAAGTATGGCTGTTGTCGTCATTGATCGTATCGGACATTGTTTCATATTCCGGACGAGCCATATCCTCGGATTGACAATACTCCTGAAGCATGTTGACTGCGTTTTCAAAAGTTACAATAAACTTATTGACGTCAGGTTCAAATTCTTCTTCCAGTTTTTGAAGCACCAACTCGGCAGCCGCGTTTTCCGCCTCTTTGCGGTTATGACCGATTCCGCGTTCGCAAACCCCTAACTCCTCTATTTCGCAAAATGAAGTATAACCTTCCCAAGTCTGATTTGTCCGATAAACAGGTAAATCATATCCGTAACGCTGGCACCATTCCTGAACATCGTTTTTATAACTGATTCTTACCTCTCCGTCATTTTCCTTTAAAAACCGATCAATGTCCAAAATCTTTTCGACAACTGCGGTCGTTTTTTCGAGATTTTCCCCTGAATCTATGTAAACAGCCCCGACAATGCTTTCCAGCAAATCTTCCAAAACGGATTTTCCGTTTTTTACGCCCTGTACTTCATCTCCGATACTCATTCTTAAATACTCTTGCAGACAAAGTTTGCCCATTTGCTTTGCCAAAAACTGTTTGTTGACAAGAGCACTCTTCAAAGCGCTCAGATCCCCTTCGTCCCGACAGGAATAATATCCGCTGCCATCCATGCCCGTATATTCTTTGCAAAGAATATTTACCACGATCAACGAAAGAACAGAGTCTCCCACAAATTCCAGCACTTCATTGTCCTGATCTTCCGGATGCTCGTAATGATAGGAGGAACGCGTAAAAGCCTGTGAAATCAGTTGCTTGTTGTCAAACACATATCCGATCACGTCTTCAATGGTTGCGATTGCTTCTTTTTTTAACATAAAAACTCCTTTGAGGCATAAAAAAGCCTCTGCAAATTATTTTTGCAAAGGATATAAAAAGAGCTTGCATAAAAGAGAATACACCTCTCCTCTCAGCAAGCAAACAATATTCCAAATTAGACGTTATACATTTACGACAGATTTATCTCTGGCGGAAATATATAAAATATAGCTTAAAATATCCTTTGCTTATTTTTATATTACCATAATCAAAATCCTTTGTCAATAGTTCTGCGTAAATTAACGCAATAAAAAAGAGACTGCTACCGCTGGTAACAGTCTCTTCGTTTTGTATTAAGTTATATACACCACCATCGTCAAAGGTTGATAGCGGGTGGGGAAAAACTTTATTCCCAGGCGCTTGTAATACTTTTTCGCGGTGTCCGCGTCTACCGTCAGGGTAAAGAGCGGATCTTCGGGTGTAAATCCCCGATTAGCCCCTCGGGTGTTTAATGTTCGCCTGTACAAAGGTGTTACTTTGAAGGGCAAATAGTCTATGCAAAAAAATTTTTTCAGTTCCATAATTTCAGCCGATAAAAGAAGTGTTCAACTTATATGGAAACAGCCTTTTTTACCTTCTTGCAAACAGTTCATTTTTCCGAAGAATTGCAACTTATATTATAACAAAACGAGCCGCTATATACTATATATAGTAGTTGTGTTAATATTACAACACTATTAGTTACCCCTCGGATGTGCGATGTTCGCCCTTGCCGACATATTACTTTGTTGGTAATATAATACCATATCAATACTAAAATTGCAAGCAGAATTAACCTAAAGGGGACGGTCACCCAGTCCCCTTTCTTTCACACAAAAACATGTACAGTCAAATCTCGCCATTGGTTTTTTCTTAAAAACCCTCCTCTCAATTTTCTGTATTTTTCTGCCTCATCGAAATTTATAACAAAAGTCCACACTTCGTTATATCCCGTTGATGAATTATCTTCAAAGATATGAGGAATCAAATTCAAATACCATTCCCGTGATTTATAGTAAAAGACAAGCGGGTTTCCCGCTTCGTCTTAATACCGCAATATTCATCTAACAACTTCTTTGCTTCTTCAATTTTCTCCGTCTCTGTCCCCTCTAACCGTATTCCGTCAAATGATAAAATTTGTTTTGGATTTTCATATAAATCCCAGACAACTCGCTTTAAATATTGCAAGGAATAAGCGACACTGTTTACAATAGCCTTCCCAAAAGGAGCATATCCTAAAATAATACGACAAATATCATTCTTATCGATTTTAGAATAGAAATTATGGTCCAAATATGGTGATGCGGCAGGGAACCTTATGGCGTTCTTCCAATAAAGGTGCTTCGCTTGCTCTTCATATGCCGATATAGTTGCTGTTGCGCCAATAGCTTTAATGCCACGCTTACTACCTGATAAACTTTTTACAAAGCAATTAATTCTTTAAAATTCTCAGTCATTGCAATTTACCTATCATTGCTTTTACGTTTTCATTGAATCTGTCTATATAGCCGCAAACGTATTCAGATACATTCAGCGTTTTGTCTTTAATCAGCGGCGTTAAGTCCATTGCATAATTAAGTCCTGTATACGTATCGCAGGCGTGGCTTTCCAAAAATGTCGCGTTGGAAAGCCTTCTGCCCTCTGCGGCTAAATCGTAACGCTTTCCGCCCGATATCTGACTGTCGAACACAGACGACAAGGCTCTGCCCAAATTAGGATATTGACTGCAATCCAGATAAACCTTTTCGTCGTCGTTGAGCCAATCAAGATTACGCCAAACCTCGCAGCCGTACACCTTTTCGGGTTGCTCTTCGAGCTTTAACAGCCTTAACGCGGCTATCGCTTTTACCGCCGTTGCCACGTGCGTTTCGTGTTTATCAGCAAGGTTATGAATATAAACGTATTGTGGCTTTGTCGCCTTTAATATTTCAACATAGTCGTTTACCACACTATCGTTATTTTTATCCTTTACTTCTTTTGACGAATACCCCAAAAGTATCTGTGCTCCATAACCGCCTATATGCGCCGCCTTTTTCTGCTCCTCTATGCGGATTGCCTTCATATCTTCGTCCGTATAGTCTGCGTAAATGCCGTTTCTCGGACTTCCCGCGCCGTCCGTCGTCACAACTCCGCAGAACCACTTATCCGATTTTTGGAAGCACTCTGCAATCGGCGCGAACGCCATAAATTCTATATCGTCCTCGTGCGCCGCTATGCACAGGTGCGTAGTCCTTTCAAGCGCGGCTTTTTCTTCCGCTCCGTCGGGAGCAAAAAGTATTTTATCCACTTGTCTTTACCTCGAAGCCCCTCGATTTTAGCCAATCTAACGAAAGATTAAACCACTTTGCGTTCTCCTTGAAAAAGCTGTGTCCCTCGGTATCGTTCGTTTCAATCTCACAGGTAGAAAGCCCATGCCATCCCTTTTCAAAGATATGTAATGCAAATGGCACATTAAGTGTTGCGCATGAGTTTGCAAGTAAAAGTGAATTTTCAACAGGTACGCAGTCATCTTCTGCCGTATGCCAAATAAATGTAGGCGGAGTCGATTGTTCAACGCGCTTTTCAACCGATAATTTGTCGTACAGCATTTTATCCCCGCCGCAAATAATTCGCCTTGAATCCGAATGAGTAAATTTACCCATAGTAACTACGGGATAAGAGAGAATCACGGCTTTAGGTTTAATATTTTCTTCTTGCATATTATTTTGATCAACTTCTTCATTCGTTGCCGTTGCAAGCAGACCTGCAAGGTGCCCACCGGCAGAGAAACCTACTACACAAACATTGTCCTTATCAATATTATACTCATTAGCATTACTGCGGATATATGCCATAGCAAGCATCACCTCATTTAGAGGAGTTGGATACTTTGTTTTTAGGCTGTAAGACAATATGAAAGGAATATATCCTTCATTAAGATATTTCAAAGCTACAGGTTCTCCCTCCCTGTCGGAAAGAACGCTGTAGCCGCCTCCCGGAATTATCAAAACGCAAGGGTGAATTCTCCTTTTTAATTCTTTACTCTCCGTACAAGCATAAACAGTCAAGAATCCGCCGGTCGCGCCGTTCCTTTCTTTTTTAAAGGATTGATACAAATCAATTTGCTTATTTATCATAACGTTCAAATATCTCTTTTAATCTATTGATGTCTACTTTAGGAGTATGGTCGGCATAGAGCAATCCGTTAATTTCCTGTTGCACGTCGGTAAGCTGTGTATAACAGTAGCCTTGAAATTCCGTCAATGAAATTCCGTCGATAAGCTGCTTCAACCTTTCGTAAAACTCATTATTATCCTTAACGCCGTTACCGTATCCCCATGCACTGCCCTTTTGCTCTTTGGCAAAAGCCAAGCCGCCGAACTCGGTCAACAGCACAGGTTGCCCTTTATATTTATGTCCGTCGGCAAACAGTTGCCAACCCTGAGGATTAAGCCCATCAAATTCGCCGTGCTTATACTTTAACGGAAATTCACCCGATTGTTTTATATTGTAGTCGTGTATTGATATAATATCGCTTTCTTCTATGTTTTCCCAACCGTCGTTTGTGGAAATAAGTCGCGTTCCGTCAATACATTTAGTAAGATAGTAAAGAGCCTTTGCAAACCGTTGTTGTGCAACATCAGCCTTAATTACGCTTACTCCCCAGCTCTCGTTGAGCGGCACGTAGCAAATATTACTTGTAAAATTTCTTGCTTCGCGGACTATTGCCGTCCACTCGCTGACGATTGCCTGAACCTCTTCGGCACAAAATTTATAAGCGGACGGCATTTCACACCAAGTTAAAAACCCCAACTCTTCGGCATAATAGTAATAATAAGGATCTTCAAACTTCTGATGCTTTCTTGCGCCATTAAAGCCCATAGCCTTTGACTGCTCGATGTCATTTTTGAGCACCTCTGCACTCGGCGGAGTCAATCCGCCTTCCTGCCAATAACCTTGGTCCAGAACGAGCCTTTGATATAAACGACGGGAATTAACGCATATATATCCTCCCTCCACCGATATTTTGCGCAAACCTATGCGGGTACGGGCAAAATCTTGACGGATATTATTCGACAGCAATTCGACCTCGATTTCCAAAAGATTAGGCTTATCGGGATACCACAGCATATCGGCAAACATAAAGTGATCGTTATCTGCAAGCTTGATGCTAAACTGCGACAACCTTCCGTCAAGCGATATGGTTTGTTTCTTTATAATTTCATTTTTAAACGATACGGTAATTATTGCTCTATCGGCTTTTCCGTACAGCGTTTGGATTTCTCCCGTTATCGACCTGTTGTCTACATCGGGCAAAAGGCAATAGGCGTCTACACAATCGTTACCGAAATACTCAATCCACACGCTTTGCCAAATTCCCGTATTGGGAACATAGAAGCAGGAAAATGGTTCCTTACGCCAATTCTGCTTACCGCGCGGATAAAAAGTTTCCTGTCCGTCCGAACATCTTACAACAATCACGTTTTCTCCGTCTCCCAAGAGTTCGGTAATATCCGCTTTAAATGGCGCAAAACCGCCTCTGTGTTTTACGGCGTGTTTTCCGTTTATCCAGACGTCCGTTTCGTAGTCGGCGGCATTAAAGCAAAGTAGCGCTCGCTTACCGTTTTCGGCCTCAAACCTACGGAGATACCATACGATATCGTGTTGAGAATTATCACCTATACCGCTTGCAGGATATTGATAGGAGAACGGTACATTTATTCTGTTTTTTAACGTAGCTTTACCGTTATATAGACCGCGTTTAACTCCGTCGTTATTATCGTCGAATTCAAATTCCCATTCACCGTTTAAATTAGTCCATTCATTGCGTCTAAATTGCGGACGGGGATATTCGTTACGTTCGTATTTCATGTTAAAAACTCCATAATTATAATAGCTTACCCGCAGACTTATCTACAACCAAAGTACAATCGGGATGTTTTTGTAATATACTTGCGGGGCAATTCACGTTTACTTCACCTTTTACCGTTTTGTAAACCGCTTTTGCCTTAATTTCTCCGCTCGCCAATATGAGTATCTTTTTAGCTTGCATTATACTCTTCATCCCCATAGTAAAAGCCTGTTTAGGCACATCGGATATATCGTTAAAAAACCGTGAGTTTGCCTTTATAGTACTTTCAGTAAGGTTTACGATGTGCGTTGTACTGTCGAACGGTGTATTGGGTTCGTTAAAAGCTATATGCCCATTTTCACCTAAACCCAACAGCTGTAAATCGCGCGGCAATAGCTTTAACAATTTATCGTACCTTTTGCACTCTGCACTTTCGTCCTCTGCCGTTCCGTTTTCTATGTAGGTATTGTCAAGGTCAATATCTATATTCTCGAACAAATTTTTACGCATAAAATACGCATAGCTCTGCGGATGAATTGCAGACAGTCCCTTATACTCGTCCAAGTTTACTGCGCGAATATGCTTATAACTTGTTCCGTTTTTTAAATGGTCTGCAATAAGGCGTTTATAGACCCCCAGCGGTGTAGTACCCGTTGCAAGTCCCAATACGGCATAAGGGTTAATCTTTACAACATCTTTCATAATTTCAAATGCCTTTTCGCTGAGTTCATCGTAATCTTCGGTAAAAATGATTTTCATGATTATTAAAGATTTTCCCCGTTGTTTTCGATTATCTCCCTGTAATAATACGCAGAATCTTTCACTATGCGTTTTTGCGTAGCGTAATCAACATATACCAAGCCGAAGCGCGGATAATATCCTTCCGCCCACTCGAAATTATCTAAAAAACTCCACATAGAATATCCTATGACGGGTACTCCCTCGTCGTTTGCTTTTTTTAGCTGTTTTAAATAAGTACGCAAATATTCACTGCGTTGCGGATCGTGAACTTTTCCGTCCTCATAAACAAAATCGATATTCGCCATTCCGTTTTCCGAAATCATAATAGGTAAGCCATAACGCTTATACAAAAACTTTGCAGACCAATATATACATTCCGGAGTTATAGTCCAACCCATTGCCGTCCGGGGCGCACCACTGAATTCTTTTTTTCCGTAATAACGTGAATTGTAAATATTGTAAGCGTAAAAATCCAAAGGCTGACAAATCTCTTTCAAATCCTCATCCGACAGCCAATCACATCCAATAGGTGCTTTACCTAAAATAATGGGATCTGACCACCAAGCCGCATTAAATGCTTCGCCGTTTTTTATATCGAAAGAATATTCGTATGCACATTGCTCCTCATCGGGTGTATTCGGCATTTTCAATTCGCCGTATGTGGGTGCAAACGAAATTTTAGGCGTTATTTTTGCATTACTACGTATAGTTTTAACCGCCTTGCCGTGCGCGAGCATAACGTTTCGTGAAATATTATGCAATTCGGATTTTTCAACTTTTTCAAACGGTGAGTGCTCGCCCGTTCCGTAGCCCATAGCAATAAAACATTGCGGCTCGTTAAATGTAATCCAATACTTTACCGTGTCGGACAGCGCATCTACAATAGTTTTGACATAGCGTTCAAACCACTCTACCGCAAGAGATGTTTTCCAACCGCCCCTTTTAAATAGCCAAAGCGGCATATCCCAATGATAAAGCGTTACGAGCGGCTCGATATTAAGCTTCTTAAGTTCGGCAACAAGTTCTTTATAAAATTTAACACCCTCTTCGTTTACCGTATATTCGTCCGTAGGATATATTCTTGCAAGCGATATGGAAAAGCGGTATGTATTTACCCCTATTTCTTTTAATAATTTTAAATCTTCTTTCCATCTGTGGTAATGATCGCAGGCAACGGTGTTTTCACCATTGTTTCTTATCCGCCCATCCGTAAAAGGAGGGTTCCAAATATCAAGCCCCTTTCCGTCCTCTAAATAAGCACCGTCCTGTTGCGCCGCAGCTCCGCTAACGCCCCATAAAAAATCTTTCTGAAATGCCATTTTATTACTCCTTTATAGTATTTTGAAAATATAATTTTGCTTGTAGAAGCCAATCGGTCTGAATAATATCAAACCCAAGTTTATGTAATTTACCCCAACCGTAATCCCCGCCTTTTTCAAGCGAAATATCGTCGGTACACCCTGCGCTCAAAACATCGCACTCGTCGTATATAATCGAATTTGCCCAAACCAACAGTCCACGTTCGTGCATTGATTTTATATACTCTTCGCTTGCACCTTTATCTTTAAAATCGCCGAATACAACTTCAACGCCGATATGTCTTATATCTCTTGATTTGAGTTTTTCTGTTATATTGTCAATTTTCTGAACGACGGGCATATACATCATATCCGAAGCATACCTTTCTATATCGTCGAAATATCGTTCATCTGCCGAAGTTTTTAGTATTACTTGCTTTTCCACGCCCGCTTTTCTTATCTGGTCGCTTATGCCGCTAATATCCGTCCAGAATTTATCAACATTGATATACGCCTTATCCTTTAAAAGCGCAAAAACTTCTGAAAGCCTTGGAATCCGGTAATGCGTTTTAGCCTCGTCGCAGTTTAAAATAGACGTTGACAATACTTCTTCTGTCGTCATATCCGATATAAGTTTACCCGTTTTCAAATAGGCAAACTCCATTCCGGGATGAAACGCAAAATACTCCCCATCCTTACTCTTTGCAACGTCTATCTCAACTATATCGGCACCGCAATCAACGGCAATTTTATAGGAGAGTAACGTATTGCAAGGAATATTTGCACCGTTTGATCCTCTGTGAGCGGCGAGGAACGGCGTTTTTGTCTGCCGTTTATTTTCATAAATGCTATTGTTAAAATTCATACCGTGCACCGTCCGTGGATTTTGATATTTTTTCGCATATTGTCAAGCTTAAACACATATTTTTATCCATTACAGGTAACGGTAATCCTACGCACATAAGTGCGTGACCTGAAAAAGTCATATTATCGTTTACGGTGTACAGCTTACTTGCATCAAGCCCTTTGAGCCTAATTACGTTTTTACTTCGCTCGTTTCTTGTTGCATATACGAAATATGCTTTGCGCTTATCTTTGCTTACAATCATCTCGCAAAAATCCCCGTAAAACGGATCGGATAATCTGAACAAATCACCCTTTAAAATAAGTTCATCTATTTTTTTATAGTTCGCTATTTGCTGCTTTACCGAAAGCTTTTCCAAATCGGAAAGTTTAGTTAAGTCAAGCTCATACCCCGTTGCGCCCAAAGAGGCAATAGTTCCCCGAAGTTCAATCGGAGTAACCCTGCCGGTCTGATGATTGGGACAAGCCGAAACGTGACAGCTCATAGAAGATAGCGGATAGCACATAGAAGTTCCCCATTGAATTTTCATACGTTCAATCGCGTCAGTATTGTCGCTTGTCCATATCTGCGGAAAATAATATAGCATACCCGTGTCAAATCTACCGCCGCCGCCTGCGCAGCCCTCAAAGAACACGTCGGGAAATTCTTTCGTCAATTTTTCAGCCAGATAATAGACACCCAGAATGTACCTATGGGCAAACCCGCCCTGATTTGTCAATCGCCTTGAATAAAACTCCGAAATATTTCTGTTGAAATCACATTTTACGTAGGAAATTTCATTATCCTTCAATATTTTACTTACGGCATTGAAAATATAATCTACTACATCTTTTCGCGTGAAGTCCAATACGAGCTGATTACGCCAACGGGCGGGCTCAACGCCCTCTTTACCTATCGCCCAATCAGGGTGTACGCGGTATAAATCGCTATATTCGCTTATCGCCTCGGGTTCAAACCAAATGCCAAAATTCAAACCGTTATTTTTACAACGGTCGGTCAAAGCTTTAAGACCGCCGTTCAATTTTTCATTGTTAACAAACCAGTCGCCCAAACTTGTAGCATCGCTGTTCCTTTTGCCAAACCAACCGTCGTCAAGCACAAAAGTATCTATACCAAGTTTTGCCGCTTCGTCAATTATAGAAAAAAGTCTTTCGTTATCGAAATCGAAATAAGTAGCTTCCCAATTATTGACGACAATCGGACGCTTTTTATAAACGTACTGCGAGTTAACTATATGTCCGCGAATAAAATCGGCATACTCTCTTGATAACTGCCCTATGCCGGTAGCAGAATAGCAAAGTGCAACTTGCGGCGTTACGAAATTGACTTGCGGATCGAGTTCCCATTCAAAATGGCATTCGTTTATTCCACCCTGAATACGAAGCCGATCGTTATAGTCAATTTCGGCGGTAATAGCAAAATTGCCACTATATATCAGCTGTGCGCCATAGCATTCTCCCACGTCCTCGCCGCAATCGTCCTTTAAAATTGCAGCAAACGGATTCATTTGATGAGAAGACTGTCCACGTATCGACTGCAATTTTGTTACTGCGTGTCCTATCGGCGTAATTTCGGGAATGCGCTCGCCCGCCCACCTGCCGTGCAACCTCAATAGTTTATATTCCGCTTTCGGTAAATCAAGACAGAACGAAAACGCTTTTTTTATAACTATGGCAGTATGCCCAACGTTTTTAATTTCGGCGTTTCGCACAATTACATCACAGTCGTCAAACACAGTATAATTTAAAACTATTTCCATATCGGAAAAATCGTCTTTTAATGTAATTGAAAGCGTTTGCCCGCACCCTCTTGCATGTGGCAACTCCGCAATATCTATAACCTCATCCTTCACTTCGTGCGAAAAGTAACGATACCTACACATTGTTGCGCCGTCAAGCTGTTCAATAATAACGGAAGGCTCATGATAATCACCGTGATTAAAAAAACAGCCAAATTCACTTGGCATAGAATCTAAAGAAAAATCCAAATTTAAATCTTCTTTTAAAGGTTCAAGTTTTTTGCATACTTCATTTATATATAATAACAGGTCGTTATGGTTTATTTTTTTGCCGTAATAAGCGTGTTGCAAAAATCCCATGTCATTTACATACATAGCATAGGTGTAATTTTTACCGCATATATAAAAAATTTTATTTTGTGTTTTAATCATTGTCCGCTGCCTATATGCGATTGACGGAAACTATTTTCTGCCACTTATCGTCGCATCTGAATTCCGGTTTATCGCAATAATTTTCGTCTTGCAGTATTTCGATTTCCAACTCAGATATTCTATCCAATTTGCCTTTGACGTAACTGTTTACAACTTCATGGCAATGCAACATACGCTGTCGTAAACCACCGAGCCGTATATCCTGCACTTCGAAACCGAAAGGCTTATTTTCCGCATACCACTGTTTTTTCAATGCCCTATAAAGTTTATTGAGCATTACTACAAGCTCGCTTATTTTATCTGATAATACTTTCAACTCCTGCATATCGCCTTTCTTATAAGCCTTTCTGAGCCTTATTCCGAAATCGTATTTTTCCGCAATTAAATGCGCGAGAGCTGCCGCAGTATCAAACAAATATACATATTTTCTGTTACGTTTTGTGGCGGCGCTACATTTTTCATACACACTCAGGTAAACGTTTTTATATTCGGGTTTTGCACAATAATCGTAGATTCCGCACAATAGATCGTTGTATAAAAATATTTTCGTAAAATTACCGCCGTAAAATGCGCCGTCCTCTCCCGACGGGTTATCCGCCATCTCCAACAAATAAAAATCGGTTGCTTCAACCCCTGTTATGCGTTCAAACGCTTTTTCGTAGTTCTCATAACCGTATGCAAACTCCGCGCTTGCTACGAGAGTAGGCAACATTGCAAAAGTCGGGCATTCACCTCCGTCGTCCCCCCATAAAGTTACTTTAACATCCTTTATACCGTGCTTCTTGCAAGCAGATAGAGCAAGAATATTTCTGTTTATCGACATTTTGTTTGAGGGGGTAAACGTATTCCACCGCCATGCTCCGCAAGCAAAAGATATCTTATCCGTCAGCTCTTTATGGGCGACTATCATTTTTTCGTATTCGCTTTCGCTGTTTCTGTAATAATCCCAATACTCCAATGTAACATTTTGCGGAACGTTTAAGCTGTCAGGAATATCGCTGTCGGTTGGTTCATATTTTCCGTGATTTACAAGTCTGAAAAACATATCAGACCACATAGTACAGGCAAAACTGTATTTTTCTGCAATTTTCAAAACGCGCGTTAAATGCCTTTGCAAAATTTCGAATCTATTTTCAAAACCGTGTTCGTCGAGATATTTTCCGAGTCCCACCATGTGCGCTTCGTCCATTCCTATATGCAATTTACGAGAAGTAAAATTTTCCGAAACGGAGAAAAACATTTTGTCAATAAACTCATACGTGCGTTCGTCGTCAACAAGAAGAATATCGTTACAGTCGATAAGAGATTTAAACCTGTTCCAGCGCGTAATGCCGTTTAAATGCGCCAATGCCTGTATACAAGGCACTAATTCTATCCCAAACAACGACGCATAAACGTCTATTTCCTTAATTTCGTCCGAAGTATATCGTCCGCGCATATAACCGAAAAACGGCTCGTCAGTAATTTCATAAGTATCTTCCGTATATAGTTCAAGTTCGTTATAACCCATTACCGCCAACTTGCGAATCAATGCTTTAACAGTCGAAACTTTCATTACGGCGTTACGCGAGCAATCAAGCATAACGGACAAATTTTCAAACTGCCGTTCTTCTTTCACGCAAACTTCGCCGTGCAAGAGCTTCATAAATTCGCGGTAGAATTCGCACTTTTTTGCAAACGAAATTAAAAAACCATCGCCCGTACGCACAATACCTGCCGTATGCCCAAACTCTGTGAAAACAGCGGTCTTACCGTTTATAGAAAAGTTATAATCCTTTTTCAGCTCCGCAAGACCGCTTTTAAAATCTTCGGATAATGCAGATATGTCAAAATTCATAAAAGCACCTGCGCTCACTGAATAACGTCACCCGTAACCGAGTCGAAAATGTAAAAATCATCAAGCGAAAATTTAACGACTATTTCGTCTGCGGTAGTGACTTTTTCTTGCGCAGAGATTTGCCCCACCATATCTTTTCCGCAGAAATTGAAATGCACATTGTATTCCCCGCCCAAAAGCTCGCATACCGTAGGTTTTACGATGACGCAATTAGTATATTTCTTCCCGTCTATCTTTTTTTCGAGTTTCAATCGTTCGGGACGAATACCAAACATTACACTGTGCGTTTCGGAAAGGCATTTTTTAAGTTCGGCTAATTTACCTGCACATACCTCCCGCTCAAATTTGTACAAATCAACGGGTTCATCCTTCGCCTTGGTATTGTCGATAAGCCTTTTAATTGCGTTTATCAAACCTTTTTTATGGACTTTTTGTTTTTTATTTTCCGAATATTCGCCCGTAACGGACAATGTTTTAAGTATAAATTCCCTCGCTTTCTCATCAAAAGTGTCGTTAAAAGCCCTGTACTTTTCAATCGCATTACCGTAAAACAAGTCGTGAGCTGCTATAAAATCGGCATCGGCGGGAATTTTTAAATCACCATTTGAAAAGACGTTGTTTTCACGGTCAAACTCCATATTGAAAATATTCATAGTCGGAGAACCTATAAACTTTGCAACGAATATATTTGCGGGATTATTGTACACTTCTTCCGGAGTACCGATTTGCTGAACGAACCCCCTCGACATAACGACAATTCTCGTCGCCATTGTCATAGCCTCTGTCTGATCGTGCGTAACGTATATGGTGGTTGCGCCTATGCTGTTATGAAGTTTGACTATTTCGCTACGCATAGTAAGACGAAGCTTTGCGTCAAGATTGGAAAGCGGTTCGTCCATCATAAAAATGGGAACTTTCTTGATTATTGCTCTGCCAAGTGCAACTCGCTGCATTTGTCCGCCCGAAAGCTCTTTGGGCAATTTATCAAGATAGGGAATTAAGTCGAGTTTTTCCGCCGTTTCATACACCCTTGTTTTGATTTCGTAGGGAGTAAACTTACGATGTTCGATTTTTACGTTTCCGTTTTCGTCCAATTCGTTAAACTCTGCATCGAATTTTGTTCCGCTCGCTTCTATTTTTGACTTCTCGGTTTCAACGAGCGGCTTAAATTCTGTATGAATAGCCGCTTTTATTTCTTCCTCTTTACTTTGCAATTCATCAAGAGTTAATTCTTTGCGACTTGAATATACTTTGCATAATAATTTAGAGGTATACAGAGAAATATCAAACACAGTTGCCACCTGTTCTTCCTTTGCGGAATATTTCCCTTTGGAATTAAACACATTAAACAGAACGCCGATAAACTTGTTATATTCGACATTCTCAAAAATGCGTTCAATTTCCGCATTCGCTTTTAAAATAGGGTTGACAACGGGCATAGGATATTTGTTGATTGTGAGTGGGAACGCAATGTTGTTATAAACCGTCATTTGTGGATAAAGCGCATAGCTTTGGAATACTATCGCCATTTTGCGTTCGCTGCTCGGCTTATAGTTAATGAGTTCCCCGTCGACGTAAATATCGCCGTCCGATATATCTTCAAGTCCGGCTATCATACGAAGCGTAGTAGACTTACCGCAACCGGAAGGTCCGACAATTACTATAAATTCCTTTTTCGTTATATCAAGATTAAAATCATACACAGCTTTTTCGCCGTTAGGATAGACCTTAACCAAATGTTGAAGCGAAATAAATGCATTATCCGCGGGCATATTATCTGCTATAATGTCGTTTTTTTCAAAATTTTTGTTTTCCATAATTTTCCCCTTACATTTTTATACCTGTCGATGCAAGACCGTCTATCATCTTATTTTGAGTAAACAAGAATATGATGATTGCGGGTATCATAGTAAATGCGCTAACCGCCGTTGAAATACCGAGCTGTCCCCAGCCGCCGCCATGCGTATATCCCGTAAGTCCGACGGTAACGGTCTTCCAGAACTCGTCTTCACCGCTTAATATAAGTTGCGGCCAAATAAGGTTATTCCAAGCACCCACAAATGCAAACAGCACGATAAGCAATATCGTTGACTTCGCAAGCGGCACGACAATACGCCAGAATATTGTCATAGTCTTTGCACCATCGCTTTTTGCGCTATCCACTATATCTTTCGGAATAGAAGCAAAGAAATTGCGCATTAAAAGCATATTGAAGATACCAGATATGCCCGGCATAACAATCCAGAAATAGGAGTATATATATCCGCCGACGCCTCCGCTTATATCGAGCGCTAATTTAATCTGGGCGTACATTGCAAACGAGGGAGCTGTTCCTATAATTCCCGGAATAGACATCCACAAAAGCAAAAATTTAGTTATTACATTCTTACCCTTGAATTTCAAAAATACTATTGCAAATGCTACCAGCAAATCGCAGATGACAGTTAAAAGCACAGTTAAAAAGCTTGACCAAAGTGAATTTATCATCCAAAAAGGTAATTTGTCGGGTTTACCGTTATTAATTATAAAAGTCGAATAATGGTCCAGAGTCCACTCACCGGGCGAAGGAAAAATCTTCTCAGGGTGCGTCTGCAATTCAATATCGGTTTTAAACGACGTGCCAAGCATATAAATAAGCGGGAACACGAAAAAAACCGATACAACGAACAAAACAATAAAAGATATTATTTTATCTTTTCTTGCTGAGCGTTCCGACTTTGTAAGTCTGCGTTTTTTAACACCTTCTTTACTCATAATCGACCTCCGCCTTTTCCGTTTTTACTTCGCCATATAACATTGTCTTGCTTTCCAAATAACTTTTATATTCGTTTTCGTACTTGGCGCGTTTCTTCCTTTCCGCCATTGCCCCTCGTTGCACTGCACCGAATATCATCGAAATTATACCGAAAACGATAGCACAGGCGCACAGGAATCCCGTCTGTCTTGCAAACGACGATTGACTCAAATAGTACTGTATAAACATCATAGGCGAAACCATTTCGTTTACGTTAGTCAAATCACTCAACGTATAAGGTTGCCCATATAATGCCAAGTAACCGATCAGCGTGTTAAATAAGCAAATCGTAATAGACGATTTAATATTCGGTAGAGTAACATGTACAATCCTCTTCCACTTGCTTCCTCCATCCATTTCGCACGCTTCGTACAAACTTTTAGGTACGTTCCTAAGCGCTCCCGAAAAAATGACGAAATTAGTTCCCGTTTGCCACCAGATACTTGCAATGAGCATAACTACCCATCTTAAAGTATCGCCTTCCCAAGGCCTTCCCGACAGCCACTCTATATTAGTACCGAACCACGCATTGATTAGTCCGCTTCCGTCACCGGCAAACATATTGCCGAACAAAATACCCATTATACTGATTGAGACAACGCTCGGCAAATAAATGAGAGCACGGAATATCTTATATCCGGGAGGCTGCATATTGATGAAATACGCCAGCGCCAGCGGTATAATAATGAGGCAAGGTACGGCAACCGCCGTAAATACGAACATTGTACCAAATGAACCCCAAAACGTCTTTGTAATCTCAAGATCGAAATTAAAAATATTCAAATAATTTTGAAATCCGATAAACTCATTTTCTTCAGGGAGATACGGATTGTATCTCATAAACGAAAATACAACACCCAAAATTACGGGAATAAAAGTAAAAACGACAAAGGAAATAATATACGGGCTCATCAAAGCAAGGGCGAGAAAGACTTCCCGCCTCTTGCTTCTTTTTAATGCAACTGTTTTATCATTATTGCGCACCATATTTTTTTCCACCTATTACATTTTCGAGAAATCGTATGCTTCGTTATATTTCTTCTCCTGTTCGGCTATTATCGTTGCATCCGATGTATCAGTATTGTTTTTAAGTGCGTCGGTAAGTATCTGACCGAAGCAAGAAGTCATAGTATTTGCGAGCGGCGTATTGCCAAGCCCTTCAAGCTTAGCGATATTCGGATAGAACTTAGAAATATAATTATTTACGAAATCGTTTTGCTTGTACGTTGCGTCGTTGTTTATTGTATTAGACAAGCTGATATGTCCCGCTTCCGCCCAGCTTGCGCCTATGCTTCCCGTTTCGGTAAACCACTTAATAAATTCAAGTATGGCGGCTTTTTTATTGATATCCGTAACGGTCGTACTCATCATAAAACCATGTGAATCGCAGAATATTTTTTCCGCATTAGCCGAGTTCGCATTATCGCCCATAGCAAACATTTTTGACGTGCTCATAGCTCCGATATCATCCGCTTTAACCTGTGCCACGGTTTTATTATGAGATTTAGCATAGTTGCTGATTATCTCAGAAACTTCCCAAGGAGTAACAATATAGAACACTGCTTCATCGGCAACGAATTTAGCGGATACGGCTTCTTTCGACTGTCCCTTTTGCATCAAGCCGTTCGTAGCAAGATCTCTTATAGAAGCAATCGCTTTTTTCATTGCGTCTTGATTAGTCGCATTGCTCGACCATTCGGCATGGTTATCCGAAGCGTACATAGTCCCGCCGTTCTGCAAATACGCCGTAGGGAAAATGTAATCGCGGGTTGAGCCGTCCGTCGTTGACATAAGGATAGGTTCTTTCCCCTCTCCCGTCTTTGCTTTGTTGCTCACGTCAAGCCATTCGGCACGCGTCGAAGGAACAGTTTCCGAATATTTTGAAAGCAATGTTTTATTATAAAGTATAATTGTACTTTGAGCATCGCTGGGAATCGAATACAGCTTTCCGTCTACTCCCAAAGAAGAGTATTTTGAAAAGCCTTGCGCATAATTGCTCATGTCTACTGTAATTCCCGATAACTCCATTGTTTCGTCAAAAGGCTGTATGAGTTTATTGTCGAGATAGTTCAAATGTCCTGAAGAATGGGACATAATAAGGTCGGGCGGATTCATTCTGTTTTTAATCTGCCCCTGCACCGTTTCGTCAAACGTGTCGTTATACAGGGTATCGACTACGACGTTGATTTCCCCGCGATGCGATTTATTGAATGAATCTATTATTTCAAGAAACTGAGCTTTATCTGTTCCCGAAACTACACTCATGAGTTTGAATTCAACATCCTCAAATATGACGTTACCGTTTTCGTCTTTGTTCAAAGTACCAGTCGTAGTGGGTCCGTCTGTTTTACCGCAAGCGGCAAGCGACAGTGAGCATACAAGTGCACAAATGACGCTTACAATTGCTAAAAGTTTCTTTTTCATGGTTTGATATCTCCTTAATAATGAATTTAGATTTTAATTACGCTTTTTTTGTGATATGAAGCACAAATCCGCCGTATTTGCCGACTTGGAAAGTTTCCGAAGACGACCCATTGAGTTCTTTTTTCGTTTTAGTAACAGCTTCGTTGTTTTCTGCGACGTCCGCATAATAATCCGCGACAAACTCGCCGCTACCGAGGAAAGAAAAGTCTACAGTTACCGAAGCTGCCTCGGTTGAGTTAATACAAGCAACAAACCATTCGTCGCCCGCCTTAATTGCCGCACAGTAGTATTCATCGGGCGCACCATCTATAAACTTAATCTCATCACGCAAGACAGGCAATGACTGATAATAGTTTTTAATCAACTCATTTCGGTAAGTTTCAGCATAATCACCCATAGAAGGCAATCCCGATTCAAACAGAACGGCGAGAGCCATTTGGTGTCCCATTGTCAGTGAACTGTTACGAGGTGTTACACAAGGAGTAAAGTCGCTCACACCTAATATGTTTCTTGTAAACATGTGATTGACCGTTACAGTACTGTCAACGGTTGCGAATTCATTACCGAATATTCCTTCGCGGTTAATTACGTTAGGGTATTGACGGCGTTCTCCCGTCGGCTTATTTGCGCCGTGTGCGTTTACAAGCAACTGACGTTTCGCACATTCCTGATAAACCGTTTCATACCACTTTATACCGTCTATATCCTCGCCCTGGAAAGGCGGATTGGATACCGTTTCGCCGCTGAAAAAGTCGATTTTAATTCCCGCTGCGCCTATGTCTTTCCACAAATCGAGCTTTTCAGTCAGAAAATCAATATTGCCCTTTGCGAACGTTTTGTATGCGTCGCACCAAACTATTACCTTTACGCCTATACTGTTTGCATAACTTATAAAGTCACGGATTTTTTGCTCGTCCTGTGCAAAGTTGTTATCCCAGTTGCCGTCGAGTATAGTATACTTCCAGCCCATTTCGGCAGCTAAATCTGCGTATTCTTTATGCAAATCATAATCAAGCTGATTGTCCGCACCCGGATAGCGCAACCAGTTAAACGCAGCAACGCCAGGCTCTACCCAATCGTAATCATAAATCTTTTGTTCCTCTTCGGAAAGCTCATCGTAATTATCTGGTTTCCAGTATTCAACGTCGTCGTAAACCTTTTCTACCATTTCACTTTCGACAACGGTTGCCATATCGCCTACTATACCCATTCTCCAAGGCGAAGTAAACGGATACTCAACTTTGTTATCGTTTTCGGCAATTCCCGCAGGTGTGTGAACGGTCTGTAAAATGCCTGTACCGTAATTGCCCGGCTGTTCAGCGAGAAATGAACCATAATAACCGCTACCGATAAGTCCCGACTCCGTTATCAACGTATAAGTATCACCACCGGACAGTTTATATAGCAAAGGCATTGCAAGCGTTTCACCGCCGAGACCTTTCAAACTACGATAGACATACGGATTTTCATAAGCAAAAAATTCTCCACGCGCAGGATCGCTCGATTTATAAGCCTGAGTCCACACCTGCGATTTTTCGGGAATAGCAAATTCCGTATTTTCGCTGACAACCGTCATTGTACCTTCCGATCCGTTTATTGCACGAACATTGTACCTGAAAGCATAACCGTCGTCATATACACGCATAATTACGTCGAGATAGAATTTCCAAGCCTTGAACGTAAGTGTGGTTTCATTGCAATCGTAAACCACTTCGCTATGTTTTCCCGATATGTTTTCGTATGACCCCTGAACTCGCTTTGTGCTTACGTTTTCAAGCGAGAGTATCCTGAAATCATCTTCTTCAATAGTAAAGCCGAGCGACGAATTATCTACGATAGGTTTATTATCCTTTTTAACGGAATAACTTAATTTGCCGTCGCCGTCAAAGCATATCGAAGAAGCTATCGAACCGTCCGGCGAAGTAATTGTCCAGTCACCGCGATTTTTCGGCGTTACCGTTTCATTATTCGAACATCCTGCAAGTCCCCAAGCCGTTGCCGATACTGCACAAGCTACTATCAAACATAAAATTTTATTAAATCTATTCATTGTAAGCACTCCTTCTTTTAACGGGCATCGATGATGCTTTTCTTGAGATATTCAGCCATAGCCGCAAGGTCTTCTTCCGTCAACCTCGTTTCGCTATTGACCGCACGGACAATATTGCGTTCGTAAACAAAATTCTTTACTACCGTCCACGTATTCGTTGCGCCGTCCAAAGTGTAGAAGTTTTCGGGATTCCCCGTCTGTTTCAAAAGCCTAACTACATCATTTTCAGAATTTTGGAATTCGTCGCTCTCCACAACGGATTTACGAACGGGGTACCAACCGTTTTGTGCAAACAAATAAGAGTTTTTACTTACATAATCGGCAAATACGCCTGCGGCGGCAAGCTCGGTAGTAGAGAGGTTCTGTGCCTTGTAAAAAGCCAACCCCAAAGAGTGAACGGGTATGCGGTCCTTATATTCGCCGTCCGCAAACAAGCCCGAAAGCGGCATTATACCAATGCTGTCATTTCCGACAAGATAATTGGGAATAACGGAAGGCCAACTGACTACGCCCATAAACGCTTTACCGCCTTCCACATCGCCGCGCGCGCCGTTTTCAAACGCATCGTCGCCGTAATAATAGCCGTGGTACTTCCCTGTCTTTCCGAACATTTCGTAAGTATTCGTAAGCGCCGTCTGTGCAGCGGTCAGCGAATCCCATGTATTTTCTGTTTTACCGTTGTTGAATTCGAAGTAATCCACCCCGTTTTGTGCAAACGCCGCATAGCTTGTAGCTTCGATATACGTATCAGAAGTGTTCGTGACAATTCCCTTAAAGTCGGGGGTATCTACGCTCTCGCCTGCATAAACTTTATCAAGCAAAGCGCCAAACTCTGTATAAGTGGACGGAAGAGCACTGTCGCCGTTGTATTGTTTCATCAAGTCCTTATTGTATATAATATAAGGCACACCCGCAACAAGCGGAACGGAAGTCAGTCTGTCCCCGACTATGCTGTCTTTTATTGCGTCTTCATACCAATCATCGGTAGAATATTCAATGCCCGCAAGATCGTAAATTTCGGCTACACTGTAATACCTCGAATCGGTTTCGTTCTTGTTGGGCGTCTTTTGGAAACGTAGCGTAAAGAAATCCTGATCATATAAATCGTAGGTTACGTTTACGTGAATTTTACCCTTATTTGCAGGGTCGGCGTTAAACCGCTTTGCTAAATTCCATAAAGCGTTGTTATTGTTTTCGGAGTCCCATCCCGCACCCAGCCAAAGATTTACCGTCACATTCTCGAAAACGGGTTTTCCGTCCTGGTCGAGTTTCATAGAACCATCACGTTTATACCCCGCGTAAAGAGTTGTATCGCCGCTTACGGTGTCAGTTTCAAAATCCCATTTTTGCGTGCACTCTTTATCTTTATACCAACCCGTGAAAATGTGTCCGAGACGGGAAACTTCGGGGGCAAAAATTTCGTCAACGGTTTTACCCTTTTGGTTTTCAATTACGGTATTGTAATGTTTCCCGCCGTAATTTTCGTCAAAAGATACTAAAACGCTGTCTTTTTTCTCCCACTTTGCATAAACGGTAATATTGTCTTCAATGGATTTTCTGAAATTTACCCGCTTAGTGCAATCTTTGTCCGTATACCATCCGACGAGAGTATAACCCGTTCTGTCCGCGTTCCAGCTTACTGCTTTTGCGCCGTAAGGAACGGTAACGGTACGCGTTTCGCCGCCGTCGTAATTCATATCGTAAACGACACTATACTGTTCGTCTTGTTTGTTGCCGCAAGCCGCAAGAGACATGCCGCCCACCGCAAGCGTAAGGCAACACGCCAACGCCAAAATTCTTTTTAAATGTTTCTTCATTTACGTCGCCTCCCTTACTCCTGAGTTGCTGTCGCAGACCACTTGATGTTCGTATACTCGCCTGCGACGTTTACCGATTTAATTACTACGATTGCGGGATTAGTAGCCGCGCCGAACTCTTTGGTTTCCGTACCCGTCCAGGACTTATCATGAACAAGCTCATATTCACCGCTAACGTTTTTCTTCCAAGCTTTAAATGTAAACGTAGTGTTATCGGTGCCGATTTTACGGCTTATACTGAACTTGTACTGTCCCGCATAGTTCTCGTCGTACGACCATGCTCCGCCGAGGTCCTGCACACTGTCGGTGCCGTTTATGTTTGCACCTATGCACAGATTGTCACTGCCGTTTACCTGAGCAGTTGCGGTAAATCTGAATCCCCAATCGCTGTTATCGGAATTTCTCAGTTCTACGCGCATATACTTATCCCAATTTCCTCCGGTAGTACCGTCTGCAAACTTAAATTCCCACTCGAACGTGAAGTCACTATCGAAGTTTATATTTGGTGTAACAACACCTGCATTTTCGTCTTGAACCGCGCCTGTGAACGTGAAGTTTGTACCCTTGCTTGCATCCGCAGAACTTGAAATATGCTCGCTTGCGTGATTTACATCTTCCCACCAGCCGCTATATCTGTATTCACCCAAAAGCTCACTTCCGTTGCTTGTAAGAACATTAAACTTAGTTTTCGCTTCTTCGCCCGAAACATAATTCATTGCGGTTATTTGAGTACCCGATACGGCATTTTTTTGGAACACGCCTACAACCATATCCTTTCCGTTATAGTCCTGTGCGGTAAAGCCCATAACAGCCTGCCCATCTATCAGCATATAGAATATATCGTTTACGCGGGCAAGCGCTATCGTAACTCTGTCTTCCGCTTTTTCGGTTATCTTCTGCCCGTATTTGAATACGTTCCGGCACCAGAATTTAGTTGAACTTACGTCCGTCCACTTATCCTTTGTCGTATCGAAGTCAACGATTTTAACCGCCCTGAACCACTCGTCATTTTTATCGTTACCCCTGTCCGTCATTGCGGCAAGATAACGATTTGTGTTAGTCGGGTCTGCGGCATATATTCCGTAGAAATTGTCGTTACCGCCCTGCGCCGCAACTACAAACGTAGCCTCGCCATAAAAATTCTTACCCGCCGCCATATTAAACTGAGCATAAGTATTTTTAGTGGTGTTAAGTACTATCGTTTGCTTTTCGTCATTCATGCTGTCGGCATTTTCAGTATATTGCACTCTGACTTCGTCGCCTTCGGCAAATACAGAAGATATCGCTTTTCTATAAACATTTACCTTTACCGTCACATCGTCTGCTCCTTCATATGAATAAGTAACGGTATATTCTCCCTTTTCGGTTGCGGTAAACTTGCCGTCCGAAATAGTTACACCTTCGCAAGTTACCGTAACATCGGGCTCTTCAACTTCGTCGCCCTCGACGGATATTACAGTGAAACCGGGCAAAGTTATCTCGCTACCCTCTACGCCGTAAATATCAGCCGTACTGTCAAGCGAAAGTACGGGTTTATCTCCCGTAATTGTAATTTGAATGGTATCGGTAAGATCACCTACTTTTATAGTAATCGTCGTTCTGCCTACTCCGACCGGAGTCAACGTCGTGCCTGATACGGTTATAACATCCGTATTGCTTGAAATGATTTCTACGCTTGTATTATCCGCATTGTAGATATCCGACGGGTTAAATGCGATTTCAACGTTGCGAGTACCGCCGGCAGACAGTTTCCACGCCGCCGAAAGAGCTTCTTTATTCGTTATGCTTACGCTTTCAAGCGCAGGAGTTACCGTAATTTGCACACTGTCGGTAAAATCACCGCATTTAACGGTTATAGTCGCCGTACCGCCACCCACCGCCTTAAGGGTATTGCCGTCAACCGATATAACGTCGGTATTGCTCGAAGTTACGGTTACAGAGCTTCCGAGATTGCCCGTAACGCTTATACCAACTGTACGGTCATCTTCTCCGACAACCCATTTTTCTTGCAATGTCTTTTTATTGATTATGCTTATGCTTTTCTCGGGAATAGACCATTTAACATTGGAATACGTACCCTTTACGCCCTTATTTTTCCAAAGTAAAATTACGGGTTCGCAGGGGCTGTTCCACTTATCAAGACCATAGTCGTCATAAGTCCACTCGCTGCGTTCCGTCCCGTCGGCACGCTGAATTACAAACGTATATCTTGCAAAAGGTTTGCCTTCGTCGTTTTCCATACAAATGCGGGTAACACTGTATTTCAGCTTTTCCGAATTAGAATACCATTCCTGTCCTCCCGACACAACGGCGGGATGTTCCCAATCCCAGTCATTGGGTTTATCTTTACTGAAACACTTGACCATTGCACACAAGTCGTTGTCGCCGTTTTTCTGCCACGAGCTACCGAAAAGGAATGCGTATTTATTGGAATAATTAGAACCCCACTGTTCGTTTTCATCACGCAGGTGTCTTACTTCCAGCGCCATAAATCTGTCCCAATTACCCTCAGTTGTCGACGGATCGAATTGATACTCCCATTCAAACGTAAAGTTGCCGTCGAAGAAAATATATGGAGTAACAATGCCCTCATTTTCGCCCGTAAGAGCGTCGGTGTTGAACGTATAATTAGCGCCTTTGTCGTTATCGGTCGCGTGGGTAATATGTTCGCTCGCCTCGTTTTCGGCTTTCCACCACTCGCTGGGAGCAAACTCGCCGAACATCTTACTGCCATTATCGGTAAGCGCATTAAATTTAGCCTCGGCTTCCGCGCCCGAAAGCCAAACGATATTTTTTATATCCGTTTGAATACCGGTCTGCTGGAAGTAGCCTGGAACAGTATCTTTTCCTTGCAAATACTCGTTAGTAACCGTACATACATAGTCGTCGTTAACGAAGAAATAGAAGAAATCGCCTATTCTCGCCGTAGCCAGTTTGCAGGGGAAAGACTCTATCTTGTCAAGCCCACGGAACCTGTTAAGTCCGTAAGAATAAAGTATCTGTGTTTTGGGATTGTTGCCCTGATGGAGTTCCCAACAATTCATATCGTTTTCGATATCTATATCTTTAATACGAAAATCTCTTGCACCGCTATAATACCTGCTCTCTTCATCTGCGGGATCGGGGTCCCTCGTTACGGCAGCGCCTCTGTCCATATAAGCGGTCAGCCAACGGGATGCATCACCTTTAACAGAATGCGTCATTCCGTAGAAAGTAGACCAGTCGGCTTTGCTTTCCGAATCAATCACAATCTCCGCATAATAAGTCCGTGAAGGAATCATATCGAACGACGCAAAAGTCGCGTCCCATCTGTCAAAACTCGTTACCTGCTCCGCATCGGCTACAAATTGCTTACCGTCTTCATAGCTTTCATATCCGATATTTCCGTAACCGTTGTAGTCGGCAAAAATATTTCTGTAAGTTTGAACCGTAAAAGTAACCGATGTCGACTTTGATACATCTCTGGGATCCGCAACGCTCATAGTTACGGAATACTCCCCTTTCTGTGCGGCGGTAACTGACATCGTTTTCTTATCAAATGTCAACCCGTTATCGCAAACTGCTTCCACGTAATCGCGCAAATCTTTACCGTCGCAGGAAAGCGCAGCAAAAGGAAGTTCTATTTTTTTACCGGTCAATCCCTTTACAACAGTGCCGTCCCCTATGCCGAACGTAGGATTAGACATATTGACTACGCTTACGTCAACAGAATCGGAAATATTACCTATCTTAACGGTTAATGTCGCATCGCCAAGACCGACCGCCTTTGCCGTTTTATCGTTTACCGATACGACACTCGCATTGCTTGAAGTTATTTCAACTTTTGCATTTTCAACGTCATAAGCGTCGGGTCTTACCGAAAACTCGACAGTGCGCTCTTCATTTACCAAAATTTTTCGCAACTCGCTCTTATTGGTTATTGTTATTTCTTTAAGCGATTGCTTTACTCTGATGTTTACGCTGTCACTTTCGTCATCGGCAAACACGGTAATTTTTGCCATACCTACGCCTGCGGCTTTAAGCGTTTTGCCTTCGACCAAAACTACGGCGGGATTATTTGAAGTTATGCGTACATCGTTTTCCGTTAGTTCCGGCGGTAACGTCAACTTTACCGTTCTGTCCTCGCCGTCTTCATACCATTCGGCTTGCAGTTCATCTTTGTTGGCTATTTGTAATACCGTAGCAGAAGAATATTTATCTTCTTCCTTCTCTCCGCAAGCAGCAAGAGCGATTGAAAACGATAAGCACATTACCACGGTCAGCACAATTAACCAAAGGCTTTTCTTTTTCATTACTTTTCCTCCAAAACATATTTTTTACAGATATATTTCAATCTGAGAACGCCATTAATAGTTAATGTTCTTTTCTTTTAACCACAAGAAGGGGTCGTCGTCATCACAATTATTTTTATATTCCCGCGGACTCATTCCTTTCCATTTATTAAATAAGCGTGTAAAATATTTTGGATTATCTATCCCAACCATAAGCGCAACATCTTCCACACTGATATTCCTCTGTTTAAAGAAAATGCAGGCGTTGGAAATGCGATATCTATTGATATAATCGTTAGGCGTCATGTTAATAAATTTTTTAAACATTCCGTATATTTGCTTCTCGCTCACGCTCATATCGCTTGCAATTTGTCCGATAGTTAAATTCAGTCTATAATTACTATTGATATAAGTGATTATATCAGCAAAATATTTATAGGAAATAGAACCCTTTACTTCAACTGAAGAATATTTGTTTTTTGCTTCTATAAGCTGAGATAAAATTAACGAACAATAACCGGTGCACTTTAAGTTTTGCAAATACATCCCGTCGTAACTATTGAATAATTCTAAGAAATTGTTTGCTATTTGCGTATAATCATTAAAAATAGCATACGGCTTTTCTTTGGAAAACCCGCACTTGTCAAATAATGTATCCAAATCGTCATTCCCTTGCGGAGACGCAAAATTTATCCAGACGTAAGACCACGGTTTATATGCGTCAGGATAATAATCGTATTGTTCTCCTCCATACAGAGCAAACGCTGTACCGCGACCTAGTACATATTTTTTATCTCCGACACATAGTGTTCCGCATCCGTCTAATATAAAATGTATGGAATAATACGAACGCACCAAGCTTTCGTGTTTTTTATCAGGGCGGCAATATTCTTTACCGATCTTTAATATTTCAATACGATATGTCTTTCCGGGCAAATCAAATTTTGCATTTATACAATCGTTTCTCATTATTTATCCTTAATTAGTTTGTTGAAGTAGAGGGAAATCTTTCATATAAGCCTCAGCAAACATTTCACCTAACCTTATTTCGGATTCCGCATCAAAATGAGCCAGATCAACGCTTCCATGAGGCTCGTTATCGCTATGCAACTTGGCGGCAAGAGTATCGATTATTTCATAATGCAAGTTCTCGTCGGCAAGTTGCTTTTTTATATCGTTTATCTGCTCAGGTCTGTCGCCCTGCCACTCTTTCGGCCAATTTATGTAAGCGTCGTAAAACATAAAATCCGGATTAAATTCAGAGTAATGCTTTCTTAACTCGCCGACAAAATTATTTAGATTTGACTTGTAAGCATTAACGTGCGCCTGCTGTTCTGTATCCGACTCGCCTTGCATCCAGCACATTGCGTCCAAAGAAACATTGTAACTTAACGAAAGTTCGGCGATGCAGGAATCAATGTACTGAATAAAAGCTTTATAAATAGTCCCTGTCTTTGCCTGCCACGTGCGGTTATTTGGGTCGTTATGGAAATAAGTTGCGCCTACTGCAAATTTAATGAATACTACTTTATTGTCGTAACCGTTGTCGTGCAGAGTTTTCGCCATTCCGATTTCGGGACCGAAGCACGTAGTACTGTCACCGCCGTTGCCGGGAGCGCGCGCTCCGCCATAACCTAATTTTACGGGATTGAAAGACGGCGTTTTATTCGCTTCACTCTCATGATTTGCAAACGACATCTTTATACCGTCAAAACCGTTGAGATAATCGTTATATCTGTCATCAGTTCCTTCAAGATATTTCCACCAGGAATTACCCTCCATATTGGACTGTCCGCCTAAAAGTATAACGGAAATATCTTCTTTTTGAGTGTCATAATCTACTCTGTCTTGCAACGACGGAGTGTTTCCGTCAGCTTCGAGTTTAACGATAGCTTCCCTTAACCTTAAAGCGTTAACTTCGTGCCCGTAGGCGTTAGGGTAACCCTTCGTACTGTCGTAAGCTTTCCCATCGCAACGCTCGAGTTGAAGTGCATACACTTTCTTGTCGCCCGCATCATTTACTTGTTTTACAACCTTTTTCACCGATTGGGCAAGCACCGAACTATTAGCCGTCATCCCATAACAACAAATAATCGCTGCTGCCCTGTTATCGTTACGAACAGATGATATCATTTGCTTATAATCATCTATAAACTCACTCACTGTGGCACTTGATTCTTTAATAAGTCTGCCGTCGTTTTCGCCGAGATTTATTATGATGTAATCCGAATTATCAACGTTATCGCAAACGTCTTGACTGTCGGGAGAGTAATGATTCCAAACATCTTTCATTTTTGCAACCGTAACGTCGCCGGAACTCATAATATCAAGGTCTGCGCCGACTTCTTTCGCTGCCAAAAAAGCATAAGATTTTGATGCGTCCATATTCTCACCCAAACCGTAGCCGGACGTAAGCTCATCACCGTATACCGTTATTCTGGGTTCGGAATGTTTCGGAGCAGTTACATACGAAATATCTGCGGAAAGCGAAATTAACCGAAGAGAAGAATGTTTTCCATCGGTTAATTTATAAACGCGCGCTCTATGAACTCCGCTTGTCAGATTAGTAACAAGCGTTATTTGTGTATCGACTTTATTTGCCGCAATCTCAATTATTTGCGAATCAACGTCGGTTTCAACAAGTATATAATTTTTATCACCTTCCGATTGAGTTACTGAATTAAAAACGCCTTTAAGTTCTGTTCCGTCAAAGTTTACCTCGAAACCGCTTAAAGCATTAACAAACAGTAATTGCCCGTCTTTTATTTGCGTTCTTCCGAAAGTATTTATTCCGCTTCCGCTTGCGAAATCAAGTTTAACAGTGGATACAACTTGCAAATTGAATTTGTTTTCCGCATTAAATTCTTCATGCTTGACTGTAATATCACATACGCCTTCTTTATGTCCGCTGACTATGCCGTTCTCATTAACCGTTGCAATTGTTTCATCTGAACTTAAATATGTAAATCCCTCGGTTGACGTCACCAACTTCCCTGCGCCTGTCCGCGCAGAAGCTGTTGCAGATAAGGTCGTAGTGCCGCCCGTCCGGATCTTATCGTTACCGCTTATTTCTACTTTCTGTAAAAAATAAGAATTTTCTGCTGAATCGTCCGGTTTCTGCGGCTCATTCCCATTATTGCAAGCACATAAACCGCTCACACAAATAATCAAAGCATATATAATTGACAAATACATTAAAATTGTTTTTTTGAAAGCTCGCATTCTTATCACTCCTTATCAAACTTGAAAATAGATAACAAATACTTGTCGAATCTATCACGGATAGATTACTACAAATAGCTTCATATATTCAATACTGTCTGAAAAAACGTCAGAATAGTGTACCTTTTATTAGGAGTTCTTACATACGTCTATATAACTTTCCGTCGAAAAACTAATTTATGTAGCTACGTCATTAAGAGTAAACAAATTAACGATGGCTTGCGCTTTTTAACAGCATACTGATAGGTCTTGTATGCGCCACTGTTTTCTCTTCTTTTTACCCAAAATAAAATCAAATCGCTTTGGTCAATCATAGCAAGATTACGATAATAGATTGCTGTGTACCAATAATCGAAATGCTTTGTTGGACACTCCAACGCCTCATACTCTTTTAGGATAAACCATCTCGGCGGCTTTCTGAGCTGATTTTCGAGCGCGAAACAAAAAACCCTTTTAATTTTGAGTTGCGGATCGGCGTTTTTCGGTCACAAGGTCATAACATAAATCGTCAAAATCACTTCTGCCGCCGAATAGAAAAATTCTTACGCCGTCCTCTACTGCCCTGTCGATTTCTATTCTCGTTCTTGCTTTCAGTTCATCCGTCATATCAACGTGGGAATGCCCGAAACACGAACAAGTCTTTTCTACTGTTGACATAAAAAAGATGCCGCTCCCTTGCGAGAGCGACACCGTAGAATGCACCTCTCGCATAGTTGCGACACTATTGAGAGTCCACCATTTTCACAGCCAGACCGCGATACCGTGCATTGCTACCATTAGTATCGTCTGACTGCATAAAAAATAATAGACTACGCCCATTAAAATTGATGGACTTTTCTATTCTCAATAATGTCGCATAGCTATTATAGCACTTTCTATCAAAAATATCAAGGATAAATCAACGCATATCGTAATACTTCTCTGTTATTAGTAATCCTCTCTCAACCCTTTCCAAACAGGCTGACGCATTCCGCCGCTTTCTGTTTCGTGCATAAAATGCGCCGTACCGACAAGCTGCGGTTTAAGCCACACAACGTTTTTATATTTATCGAACCACGGTCTGTTGACCATGTTCTTTTTTGCATAATCCGATATAATTTTCTGTTCGGCTTTTGATACGCCGAGATAAACCTTGCCTCGGCATTTAAGTTCTCCGCTTTCGTCGTAGTAGCCGAGTATAAGGTCTTTGACCTTTCCGTCATCGTCGGGCTGATAACCTAAAACAAGCAAGTCTTCGTCCTGCATTACTTTAATCTTTATCCATTCGGACGTGCGCTTGCCTATATGATACAGTCCGTCCTTTTTCTTGGCGACGATGCCCTCCAAGTTCTCTTTCTTCGCAAGTTCGAAAAATGCGACACCGTTCTTTTCTATCCAACGAGAAACGCTCAAATTGTATCCTTCGGTTACCGCTTTTGAAAGGATTGCTTTTCGCTCCATCAGCGGTTTATCTGTTAGGTCTTTGCCATCAAAATAAAGGATATCGTAAGCAACGAACTGAACGGGATTTTTCTTCGCCGCAAGCGATATTCTGAATTTATCCCCCATTAGGCTGCGCTTTTGCAAGGCATAAAAATCGGGCTTGCCGTCAGCCAAAACGACAAGCTCTCCGTCGAGTATTACCCGCTTCTTTACGCATTTACACATATCTGAAAGTTCGGGATATATATCGGTCAAATCTTTGAAACGCTTGTTTTGCAGAGTTACCGATTTAGGTTCGATATACGCAACACACCGTATTCCGTCCAACTTTAATTCGTAGATGTAGTCATCATCGTCGAACGGTTCTTTGACCTCATTCAAGAGCATAGGCGAGATATTCTTTTCATCGAATAAATCTCTCATGCTTCTTTCTTCCTTGCCGTCGTTTTCTTCGGCGTAGTCTTTTTTGTTTTAGGCTTTTGCGTAAGTTCCAATGACTTTGTAAGCGCGTCCATAAGGTTGGCTACCGTGCCTATGCCCTTTTCTTTCGGTGCTACGATTTCCTTGCCCGCTATCTTTCGCTCTATAGCTTCTTGCACTTTTTGACGGTACTCGTCACGGTACTCTTCGGGATTGAATTCGCCCGTCATCCCCTCTATTATCGCCTTCGCCATTTTAAGCTCGGCGGCGTTCCCTTTCTCGGTTATTTCCTTTGCGGGATTCTTCGTTACCTCTTCCTCGAAGAATAGCGTGTTCAACAGCATCTGACCGTCTTTCGCTCTTATGAGAATAAGCGTTTCCTTTGTGCCGAGAACAGTCTTTGCTATTGCCGCCTTGCCTTCTTGCTCCATTGCCGAAAGCAACACGGCGAACGCTTTTTCCGCACCCGTGGGAACAACGTAATAAGGCTTATCAAAATACAGCGGATCGACTTCGGATAAATTCACAAACTTTTCTATCGTGATATTCTTATCCTTTTTGGACTTTATCTTTTCAAAGTCCTTGTCCTCGAAAATAACGTACTTGCCGTCTTCGTACTCAAAGCCCTTGACTATATCTTCCTGTTTGACTTCACGACCTTCGCAATCTGCGCAGGTCTTTTTGTATTTGACTCGGCTCATCGTCTTTTTGTCTATCATATTAAAGCCGATGTCGTTCTCTTTTATTGTGCTGTGTAGCGTTACGGGAATATAAACCAACCCGAAACTTATACTACCTTTATAACTGTATGCCATACTATTAGTATGGACTATAATTAAAAAAGATACCCACTGACTAAACAATGGGTATCTATTATTAATTAGAGATATATGTCCACAATGATTTCTTCCCATTGGGATACGCGCGTCAGCGCGTTAAGAAATTTGCGACGATACTGCTTGGCTTCTTCAAAACTGATGGAGAAAGTCCAAAAAGGCTTATTTTTTGTTCTCCTTGCTTTGTTTAATAGCAGCCTGCGCCGCTGCCAATCTCGCGATGTAAAAGAGCGATTCGCTCCCGCGAATCGCTCTTTTTCCGCTCGCACTTAATTATTTGCGAGGATTTTTAATGTTAGCCTGAGCAGCGGCAAGACGGGCAATGGGCACACGGTAAGGTGAACAACTTACGTATGTCAGGTTGATGTTGTGAGCAAATTCGATACTGCTGGGATCTCCGCCGTGTTCACCGCAGATACCGCACTGCAAGTCGGGACGAGTTTCTCTACCCAAAGTTACAGCCATCTTCATCAGTTTACCGACACCTACCGTATCCAATCTTGCGAACGGATCGCTTTCGTAAATCTTAGCAGCATAATAACTGGGCAGGAATTTACTTGCGTCGTCACGGCTGAATCCGAATGTCATCTGTGTAAGGTCGTTTGTACCGAAGGAGAAGAATTCTGCTTCCTTAGCGATTTCGTCAGCGGTCAAAGCGGCACGAGGAATTTCGATCATTGTACCGACCATGTATTTGAGGTCAGACTTGGCTTCTGCGATGAGAGCGTCAGCGGTAGTCACAACTATCTTCTTGACGTAAGCAAGTTCCTTAACTTCGCCAACAAGAGGAATCATGATTTCGGGAACAACGTGCCAATCGGGGTGACGTTTCTGAACGTTCAAAGCAGCCTTGATAACAGCCTTAGTTTGCATTACTGCAATTTCAGGGTAAGTTACTGCAAGACGGCAACCACGGTGCCCCATCATGGGGTTGAATTCGTGAAGGCTATCGCACAGTTGCTTTACGTATTCGATGCTCTTGCCCTTGGATTTAGCAAGCAGAGCAATGTCTTTTTCCTCGGTTGGAACGAATTCGTGCAGAGGCGGATCCAGGAAACGAATGATAACGGGTTGTCCCTTAAGTGCTTCCATCAGACCTTCGAAGTCTTGCTGTTGAAGAGGTTCGATCTTAGCAAGAGCAACTTCACGTTCTTCAACTGTTTCGGAAACAATCATTTCACGGAATCTGTCGATACGGCCTTCACCGAAGAACATGTGTTCGGTACGGCACAGACCGATACCTTGTGCGCCAAGTTCAGCAGCACGTTGAGCGTCAGCAGGAGTGTCGGCATTTGTGCGAACTTCCAAAGCCTTGTACTTGTCAGCCAACTTCATGATACGGCCGAAGTAACCGCTGTTGGGATCTGCAGGAACGGTCTTGATTTCGCAATCGTAAATCTTACCTGTAGAACCGTCCAAAGAGATGTAATCTCCTTCGTGGAAGATCTTGCCACCGAGTTCAAACTTCTTGTTGGCTTCGTCCATCTTGATGTCTCCGCAGCCGGATACACAACATGTTCCCATACCACGAGCAACAACTGCAGCGTGAGATGTTTGTCCGCCACGAACTGTCAGAATACCTTGAGCATACTTCATACCTTCGATGTCTTCAGGAGAAGTTTCAAGACGAACAAGAACTACCTTCTTCTTAGCCTTGCCAAGAGTTACGGCATCTTCGGAACTAAATACAACTGTACCTGTAGCGGCACCGGGACTTGCAGCAATACCTTTACCTACAACGTTGTTCTTGTCGGCAGCGGCAAGAGCGTTGACGTCGAATGTGGGGTGAAGAAGCATGTCCAAAGACTTAGCGTCGATTTGCATCAAGGCTTCCTGTTCGGAAATCATGCCTTCGTCAATGAGATCGCAGGCAATCTTGATAGCGGCTGCGGCTGTACGCTTACCGTTACGTGTCTGCAACATGTAGAGTTTACCCTTTTCGATGGTAAATTCCATATCCTGCATGTCTCTGTAGTGACTTTCAAGAGTATCGCACACCTTCAGGAATTGTTGGTAAACATCAGGCAATACTTCTGCCATCTTGGAAATGGGCATAGGAGTACGAACGCCTGCAACAACGTCTTCGCCCTGAGCGTTCATAAGGAATTCGCCCATAAGACCCTTTTCACCTGTTGCCGGGTTACGTGTAAATGCAACACCTGTACCGCAATCGTCGCCCATGTTACCGAATGCCATCATCTGTACGTTTACTGCCGTACCCCAACTGTACGGAATGTCGTGGTCCATACGATAGATGTTTGCACGAGGGTTATCCCAAGAACGGAAAACGGCTTCAACTGCAGCGAACAGTTGTTCCTTAGGATCAGACGGGAAGTCTTTACCGATTTTTTCCTTATATTCTGCTTTAAATTGAGTAGCCAGTTCTTTGAGGTCGTCAGCCGTAAGTTCTACGTCGAAAGTAACGCCCTTCTTTTCCTTCATTTCGTCGATAAGAGCTTCGAAATATTTCTTACCTACTTCCATTACTACGTCAGAGAACATCTGGATGAATCTTCTGTAGCAGTCCCAAGCCCAACGAGGGTTACCGGACTTAGCGGAAAGAACTTCTACTACTTCTTCATTAAGACCGAGGTTCAAGATTGTGTCCATCATACCGGGCATTGATGCACGTGCACCGGAACGAACGGATACCAGAAGAGGATTTTCCTTGTCTCCGAACTTTTTGCCGGTGATTTCCTCCATTTGAGAGATGGCGTTCATGATCTGAGACTTGATTTCGTCATTGATCTTTCTGCCGTCTTCGTAATACTGTGTGCAAGCTTCGGTTGTAATGGTGAAACCTTGAGGCACGGGCAAACCGATATTTGTCATTTCTGCAAGGTTTGCACCTTTACCGCCCAGCAATTCACGCATTTTAGCATTGCCTTCGCTAAATAAATAGGTGTACTTTTTAGCCACTTTTTTATTCCTCCTGAATAATATTGTACAGTTGAAACGAGTGCTTTAAGACGCACTCTAACCTATACTATTTTACATTAAATTTACTTTTTAGACAAGTGTTTTAATTGACCTGTCGGTACTTTTTTTCAAACAATCTGTCATAAATTTGATTTATTTTCATAAACTATTGACCGCACCCTCATGATTAGTAAAAAAATGCCTGTACAAAACAAAAACCCGCACGAAAATGCGGGTAGAAATGGAATTACAATCTGATAAATTCCGTTGCGCTTTTAAGACGCTGAACGGCAACGGCTATGTAGGATGACAGCGAGTGGACAGCCTCTTTGCTTACCGCATCCGGCACGCGTATATTTGCAAGTTTGTCGGAGGTCATTGAGGACACAAGTTTCAGCAGATTGCCCGTGCCTGCGCTAAGCGCTATCGCACCTTCGCCCTTACACTGTTTGCACACGACTCCGCCTACTGCGGGATCGAGATACAGTTGCGAATTGTCGCCGCACACCGAACAGGCGGCAAAGTTCAATTCGTAACCCGACTGTTTGAGAAATTGCAACAAAAAGTACAGTACCGCGATATAGGCGTTGACTCCCGCCGTAAGAGCGTCAAAAGTCTTCAAAGCCTCCACGAAAAGACGTGCGTCCGGCTCTTCGGGTTGCAATGCGGCAAGACATTCCAACACTACGCAACCGCCGTAAAAACATACGATGTCTTCCCTTAAAGAGTAAAAACTTTCCAGTTGCTGGCAGGTCTTCAAAACATAATACCCGTGTCCCGCCGCCAGTTCGTACACCCCAAGACAAAAAGGTTCCTGACAAAACTTCAACTTGGCTTTGGGTTTCTTTATACCCTTTGCACGCACGGAAATCTTGCCGTATTCCAACGAATACAGCAAAATTATCTTGTCGTTTTCTCCGTAATCAACGCTTTTTAGCGCTATCGCTTTCGTGCTTATGTCCATTGTCCAACCGTTTATACAATAAGTAATAGGACGGATTCCCCGTCAGTCTGAACATTTCCCATGCAGTATTTTTCATACCAAGCACCTCCGATTGCAATTAGAATGTGCCGTATTCCGAAAAATATTTACACAGAAAAATCAAATCTTGTAACCCAACTCGTTCATTACGGAAGGTCTGTTGCGCCAGTCTTCCTTGACCTTTACCCACAAAGTGAGAAACACGTGCGATTCGAGCAATTTTTCCATGTCGCGTCTGGCGTCCCGACCGATTGACTTGATCATCGCACCCTGTTTGCCCAGCACAATGGGTTTGTGCGACGCCTTTTCCACAATTACGTTGGCGTCTATATCCCATTCGTCACGCTCCTCGTCGTACTGCATTTTGTTGAGTTGTATTCCCACTCCGTGAGGTATTTCTTCATCGCAGTTCAACAAAACCTTTTCCCTGATGATTTCCGCAACGAGATAAGACCTGCTCTTGTCGGTGATATCGTCTTCCTGAAAATACATGCTGTCACCCGTAAGATACTTTTTCAGACCATTGCGCAGCGTCGATATATTGCGTCCCTTGCGCGCCGAAACGCAGTACACTTCTTTGACAAAGCCGTACCTGTTTAATTTTGCAAGTTCGGGCATTAGTTTTTCCGGCTGAGTGATGTCCGTCTTGGTGACGGCAACAACTACGGGAACGTTTTTCCTGCCGTACTTTTCCAGCAATGCCAATGCCTTGTCTGAAATTCCGTCGTGCCCGTCTATCACCGCAAGAAGGCAGTCGACGTCGGAAATTGCGCTGTCTATACTCTTTAACATAAAATCGCCCAAAGCGTTTCTGCTGGTAAGATAGCCGGGAGTGTCCACAAACACTATCTGACTGTCGTCATCCGTCCAAATACCTAAAATATTGTCCCTTGTGGTCTGCGGTTTAGGTGAAACGATGGCTATTTTCTGTTCGATAAGAGCGTTTAGCAATGTCGATTTGCCCGCATTCGCAAGACCCGCTATGGCTATAAATCCTGTTTTTCTCATAAGTAAATCAATCTCCGCGTACTACTCCGTATTTGTCCAGAATTTCCTTTTGCTTTGCGATCATCCGCTTTTCGCCGTCGGCAGTGACGTGGTCGTATCCCAACAGATGCAACAGTCCGTGCAGACACAAAAAACATATCTCGCGTTCCACCGAGTGTCCGTACTCCTCAGCCTGCGCCTCGGCAACGTTACGGCACACTACAATGTCGCCTATGAACAGCCTGCCGTCCTCTTCCACGTCTGATACAAACCTGCTGTCTTCAACGTCAACAACCTGACCTTCGGTTATATCGAAAGAGGGAAAACTCAACACGTCGGTAACTCGGTCGGTGTTGCGGAAACTGCCGTTAAGTTGCTTTATCGTCCGAGGCGAAACAAAGGAAACCGCCACTTTCAGATCGTGCTGACCGAGTACCTGTTCGGCACAACGAAACAGACCGCCGATAAGCGGTCTTTCGCCCTTGTGAGTACCTGCAAATACAATCTTCATATCGCACCTCGTCAGGATCTCATATCAATCTCGGGATACTTTACGCGTTTGTGGCGTATTCCGAGATAGGTAGTAATAATCGTGCTCTTTATGGCATCGATCTCTTTCATCGTAATGTCGCAATCGCTGAACTGATCGAACATAAGACGTTCGTTTACTATTTTGTCCACTATTTCTTCCGCCTTGCTCCTGTCGTTGGAAGCACGCAATGCCGCTTCGCAGGCGTCGCATATCATCAGCAATGCAGATATCTTTGAAGTAGGTTTGGGACCGTCGTAACTGTAATCTGCAGGATCCAACTTGCCGTCCGTGTACTTTTGCGCCTTGGCATAGAAATATTTTACAGGCATAGTGCCGTGATGTTCCATTATCGCGCGCTGTATTTCCACCGGCATTCCGTATTCCTTGGCAATGGCAAGACCGTTGACCGTGTGCGACTTTATGATAGCCACACTGGATTCGGGAGTAAGATGATCGTGCAGATTTACTCCGTCCGTCTGGTTTTCCGCAAAGTAGGACGGATTTTTAATTTTTCCGACGTCGTGGTAGTAAGCGCACGCACGTGCAAGCACGGTACTTTCGCCTATTACCGAGGCGCACGCCTCAACGTAGTTGGCAACGGTAAGACTGTGATTGTAGGTACCGGGTGCTTTTTCGAACAATTTGCGCATAAGGGGAGTATTGCTGGACGCAATCTCGGAAAATCGGAAAACGCTTACCACGTTGAATATTTTTTCAAACACGGGAACAACGATAAACATTATCATTATTCCGATAATACCGCTCAAAAACGACAGCACGACGCTTATAATGAAATAGTCGCGCTCAAATACGGACAAAAACATAAAGTAGCAAATTACCCTGCACAGCGCGGAAATAACTCCGAGTATAAGTCCCACATTGATGTACACTATACGACGGTAATGCTTGCCCAGAACGTAGGCTGCGTATACAGATGTGATGACGCCAGCCAGCAACAGATAAATGCTTTGATCGCTGACAAAAAACTGTTCCTCTTCCAATCCGAAATTGATGATCTTGACAAAGTACATCATTATCACGGCAAAGTTGGCGAAGAATCCGAGTTTGCCAGAGACGATGAGGGAAATGACAAGCGAGCAAAGCGCGAAAGGAGCGATGTCCAGTCCGAACTGCCAGTTGCTGTCCAGCACGAACAGAATACCGTAGCACAGCAACATAGTGACGTATAGAGCCAGTACTTTGCGCGGTTCGGACATCGTCTGCTTGTCGGTAAAGAAACCGTACAGAGCAACGCTTCCCAACAGCAACAATATACTGCTCACTTCCACCAGTGAACTGCGCAGATTGAGCGTCTTCATATGGGGCAACAGACTTACCAGACAAAAGCAGGCAAAAGCCAGTATAAATACCGCAACGTTCACCCACACCGATTTGCTGCCCGTAAGAGTTTTAGGAGTTTTGGGATTCATCTTTTTTCCTCGTGTGTTTCGTATGCTTTTACTATCAGTTGCACAAGCGGATGACGCACCACGTCTTTTTCGCTGAAACGCATTATACCTATTTCGTCAATGCCCTGCAAAATACGCGTTGCGTGTTTGAGACCGCTGATTTTTCCTTCGGGCAGATCTATCTGCGTAAGGTCGCCCGTTATTACCATTTTACTGTTTTCACCCAGTCTCGTCAAGAACATTTTTATCTGTTCTTTTGTCGTATTCTGCGCTTCGTCGAGAATAATAAACGCATTGTTTAGCGTTCTTCCGCGCATATACGCAAGAGGCGCAATTTCTATTACACCCTTTTCCATAAGTTTGGAATAACTGTCCAGTCCCAACATTTCCTGCAAAGCGTCGTACAGCGGACGAAGATAGGGATTGACCTTTTCCTGCAAATCCCCCGGCAAAAAGCCCAGTTTTTCCCCCGCTTCAACGGCAGGACGTGTTAAAATGATCTTTTCCACCTGCTTGGACTTGAAACTGTTGACTGCCATTGCCACTGCCAGGTAAGTTTTTCCCGTGCCCGCAGGACCTATACCGAAAGTAATCGTTTTTTTACGAATATAGTCAACGTACTTGCGCTGTCCGACGGTTTTACTGCGAATAGGCTTGCCACGGTTAGTAATGGCAACGACATCGTGTAACAGTTGATCCACTTCTTCGATAGTTCCGTCTTTTACGCAATCGCACAGGTACTTTACCCTGCCTATATCGACGCTCTGACCGTCTGCTATACATTCGGCCAGTTTGTCGATGACCTTCATTGCGTTTTCCACGTCTTCCGCTTCGCCCTGAATGGCGTTTCCGCCGTCCAGCATTACCACCTTGACGTTAAAACTGTCGCATATAGCCTTGATATTTTCGTCAAATGTACCGAACAGTTTTATGAGAATTTCCATACTGTCCGTAAGTATCTTGCTTGTAACCGTAAATCCAACCTCCGTTTCGGCAATCTTTTAAAGATTGCATTGTTTATAATTTTACCCTACGTTCCCATTAAAACATACATTTTGATGGATGTTTTAAACGAACTGCGGTTTTAGCGTAAAATCACTTCGCCTATTTCAATTTCCCCCGTAAGCACCGCGGTGACCTTGTTGTCCGACACATTGTAAGTTACAGTATAGGGAGCAAAAGTACATTTGGCCACAGCCCCATCCAGAGCCTGCCGTTTGAGATCGTCCAGACACTGCGAAAGGGAAACTTTCTGCACTTCCAGTACGGTACGGTAATAGACGGTGTGAACAAGAGTGACTGCAAACGGGTACAACGTCAGAGATGTGCTTACCGTTTCGTACGTTTCGAAGGGCACTTCCCCGTGACTGTCGTAACTGCCTATAACTACCTCAGTTACCGCAAATGACTCACCCGTACGTACGTACTTGGAAAGATAACCGTTGAAGGCAATTTCCTGACTGCACACCACTGTTGCAAAAACCTGCCCCACCGCTCTTACAGGCTGAACCGTTCCGTCGTTGTAAATACGTTCGCCCTTTATAAGTATCTGTCCTTTGCTGACGGTGTCGCCCTTTTGTACCAGGGCGGTACCCTGTATCAGCACAATGCGACTGACAACCCCGTCCGACTGCGCTACAATGTCAGCGGGACTGTCAAGGTCTATCGGTTCGTCTGCCTCCGAACGCTCGACAACTTCTATCAGCAACGTACTTCCCTTACGTACCGCAGTCACGAAAGAGGCGTTCATGGCGTTTGTAAGATAGTTTTCCAGTTTGTCGTAACTGAGCGAGACGAGACTTCTGCCTATACCTACGCCGTACTCGTCCAAAGCATCCAGAACCTGCTGTCTGTCTGCGCCTCTGACTTCTATACGCCAGCACACCGTGCCGGACGCAATCAGCAACGGCACCAGTAAAACAAGCACAACAAACAGGGCAATGTGGCGTTTGAGCCTTTCTGCCGTTGCCGCCGCACCGATAAATTTTACGTTGTGAACATTATAGCACTTTTCCCGTAATAAATCAAGGACCTTGCCGCGATTGGAATACGCAACGGTAATAACCGCAGTAAATCGGTCAATGCGCCGTACTGCGTAAAGCGTGACTTTTTGTTTGATGAGCGCACGCAGCAAATCTTCAAGGTTAAGTCCGTCCACGGTAATTTCAATTTTAGAAATCATCGTATCTGACCCCCGTTATATGTCCTTTTATAACTGCGGAACTGTCCGTCAGCAGTGCCATCGACACCTGCCCGGTAACACTGACGCTTCCCTTGCCCACACGCAACTGTATTTCGCTGTCGCCAAATTTTTTAAGTCCCTTGTGACCTTCCACCACAGCGGTGTGATTGCCGTAAACACAGCATTTGTAACGCATAACCGACAAGGTTTCGAGATCGGCGGTTTCCAAGGATACATCGCTTAATTTTTTCATATTGTAATATATGCCGCGACAGTGCGAATTACTATCTAAAGTAAAAAACCGACCTGTTCTTTAAAGTAATACTTTAAATACACAGATCGGTTCCGACTTATTTAAGCAACTTGTCCAACAGAGAGGAAATCTCATCCATTTTTTCGGTGGCGTCCCCTTTCTCTATCGAAGAAAGCACGCAGTTGTGCAAGTGAGCGTTGAGCACTTCTTTGTTGACCTTGGAAAGTATTGCCTGACTTGCCATTATCTGATTGCTGACGTCTATACAGTACTGACCTTCCTCTATCATTCGGATTATACCGTCTATCTGTCCTCTTGCCGTCTTTAACAGTCTGATAAGTTTGTCATTATCTCTTTTCATCCGACACCTCCGCTTTATACCCGCATTGTTGCACTGCTTCCGTAAGTAAACGGCTGTCCGCACTGCCTTTGACAGTCGCCTTACCCTCTTCGAGCGACACCTGTACGTCGGTGACGCCTTCAACTGCATTGAGCGCTTCCGACACACGGTTACTGCAATGCTGACACATCATTCCTTCCACTTTTAGAACTACCGTTCCTTCCTTTACCTCAGGCGGTTGCACGTTGTTGACGACAGGGCACTGCTGACCGCATTGCGTAACGGAAGGTTTGAAAAATCTCAGACGCAAAGCGTTTGTCACCACAAATATACTGGAAAGACTCATTGCGAGTGCTCCTATCATCGGATTGAGTTTTAAAGCCAACGGCGTATAATAAAACATTCCCGTCGCAATGGGGATACCGAGGCAGTTGTAGAAAAATGCCCAGAAAAGATTTTCCTTTATATTTCTTACGGTACTTGCCGACAGTCGGTAAGCGTCGGCAACGTCTGTCAGTTGATTTTTTATAAGCACTATGTCGGCACTGTCTACGGCAATGTCGCTGCCGCTTCCTATCGCTATACCGACATCGGCACGAACGAGTGCGGGAGCGTCGTTTATTCCGTCACCGACCATCACGACTTTTTCTCCCTGCTGTTGCAGTCGGGCGACGATTTTTTCCTTGTCGGCAGGCAACACCTGCGCATATACGCTGTCTATTCCTACCTGCCGCGCAATGTATTGCGCTGTCATATTGTTGTCGCCGGTGAGCATTGCAACTTTAAGACGGTGCTTTTTCAATATTTTCACGGCTTCCGCGCTGTTGGGCTTTACTTCGTCAAGTGTTGCTATCACTCCGATATAACTGTCGTTTTCCGCTACGAGCAAGACGGTCTTGCCCTGCGCCGAGAGGTCTTCGGCGTCTTTCTCCGCCTGTGGCGTGCATGCTCCCGCCTGACGCATCAGTGCAAGATTGCCGACACTGTATTTTTTACCGTTGACGGTAGCGACAACGCCCTTGCCCGCAAGTGTGGCAAAGTCATCCACCTGCATCAACTTTATATTGTGTTGCTGCGCATAATTCACTACGGCAACTCCCAGCGGATGTTCACTGCGACTTTCAATGGACGCTACGATTGCCGGCAAATCTTTTCTTTGGGAAATTATGTCGGTAACGTGCGGTTTGCCGTAAGTAATGGTACCCGTCTTGTCCAGTACCACACAAGTGGCGTTGCGAAGATTTTCCAACGCCTCGCCGCTTTTGATAAGTATGCCGTTTTCCGCGCCCTTGCCCGTTGCCACCATTATCGCTACGGGCGTGGCAAGTCCCAGCGCGCACGGGCAGGAAATAACCAACACGGATACCGCAGCGGACAACGCAAACTGTACTGTCTGTCCCGTCAGCATCCACACGACAAAAGTTACAAGCGCTATTGCCATTACAACAGGCACAAAGTAGGCGGAAATTCTGTCTGCAATTTTGGCGATAGGCGCTTTGGAAGATCCTGCTTCTTCCACCAGTTGAATTATACCGTGAAGTACGCTTTTTTCTCCTACGTCCGTTACTTTTACGGTAAGATAGCCGGTGGTATTTATCGTTCCGCCCACCACCTTGTCTCCCTTGACTTTTTCAACCGCCACGCTTTCGCCGGTGATTGCGCTTTCGTCCACGAAAGAATGTCCGTCTTCCACTACGCCGTCTGCCGGAACCGACATTCCCGCTTTTATAACTACGATATCTCCTCGTACAAGCGTACTGCTGTCGACGGATATTTCCTTACCGTCCTTTAAAAGCAAAGCCTTGTCGGGAACAAGATTTTTCAATTTGTTGAGAGCGTCGCCCGTGCGCCTTTCTGACAGTTTTTCCAGATATTTACCCACAGTAACAAGCGCAAGTATCATTCCTGCCGACTCGAAGTACAGATCGTGCATGTAAAGATGCACCGTTTCGAGATCTCCACGTCCCAACGCACTGCTCATAATAAATATTGCTATTATACCGTAAACGAGCGAAGCGGCAGAACCTACCGCTATAAGCGAATCCATGTTGGGAGACAGAGAGAAAAGCCTTTTGAATCCGTTTATATAGTAACTGCGGTTAAAGTAAATGATGGGCAGACAAAGCAACAACTGCAAAAATGCGTAAGATACGGCATTTTCCGCTCCGACAAGGAAATCGGGCAACGGAAGCCCCGCCATACTGCCCATGGAAACGTACATCAGCAGTACCATAAATATCAAAGACACCGTCAGACGCACTTTCATTGCCTTGTGCTCATCGTCAGGCTTAGCCTTTATTGTCTGACTTCCCGCCGTCGTCGCGCCGTAACCGCCCGACACTACTGCCGAAATAATGTCCGAGTCACTGCACTGCTTGTCGTCGTAATTGACTGTCATGCTTCCGCTCAACAGATTTACGGATACCGACTGCACTCCTTTTACCTTTTTTACCGACCGTTCCACATGCGCCGAGCATGCCGAACAAGTCATTCCGCTTACATTGAATTTCTGTTTCATATTTACCTTCTAAATACCCCACGGGGGTGTCGTGTATTTACAATACATTATTATATGCGATTTGTCAACTTTTTGAGGCGTGCAGAGTAAAATTTTACAAATAAAAAAATGTCTGCGCTCGGCGTAACGTATGTACGCGCGAAAGGCAAACATTTTTCTGTCGGGAATGTATAAATCGGCAAAAACATTCGCTCATTAACTTGAAACGGCTCACCGATATTATTTAATTCTGTTATCTGTAAAATAAACGTTTAAACGTTGTCCGAACAAATTGCTGCATACCGGTCCTCTCATCCCTACCGTGCATATGAAACAACCTTGTCAGAACTCTACGACAAATGTTGTGCCGACATCGGGAGTGCTTGTGACCGACAGTTTCCAGCCCTGTTTGTTGCAAATGCGTTTTACGGCGGCAAGTCCCAGACCGAACCCATGATTTTGAGCATTGTGCGAACGATCCACGGTAAAGAATCTGTCGAATATTCTCGGCAGATTTTCCGAAGAAATACCTATACCGCTGTCGGAAACGGTCAGAGAGGGATTTGTTCCGCCTTTAAGACAAACGGTAATGGAACCGTTGTCCTTGTTGTACTTTATGGCATTTGTAATCAGGTTACCGACCACCTGACTGACACGGTCGACGGTACTTTCCACCGTTACTTGTTCGGTAGTTTGTGAAATAGCGATATTGCGCTGTGATGCAACGGGCTGAAGCGATGCCACGGAGTCCTTTACTACTTTTTCGACGTTTACTTTTTCGTAGGGCTGATCATCTGTGTCGAGTTTGCCGAAGTTGATTATACAGGAAATGAGATTGCTAAGTCTGTCGCTCTGTACGATTATCTGTCGGGTAAATTTGTTCACCTGCTCATCGGACAGTTTTCCCTGCCCTATAAGTTCGGCATAACCTTTGATACTCGTAAGGGGCGTGTTCATTTCATGGGTCACGTTGGCTATAAATTCGTCCTTTGACTGCTGGGCTTTTTCCACAAGTTCTTTTTCGCCGTTGAGTTGTTCAATCTGCAAGGCAATTTCCGACTTCATCTTGTTCATCATGTCCGCCATCGGTTGCAGTTCGGGATATACCGTATCTATCTGCGGGTAAATCATTGCGTCTTCCGTCATCTGTCTGACGGGTTTTAAGACGTAATACACCATCAGCATTGAAAAAGCCAGCGAAATTGCCACGTCTACCAGAATGAACCACAGCGTTACCGGCAAAACCTGCACAAACATATTAAACGAACTGTCCAGCAGCAGTGAAATTCTGACAAGACTGCCGTCTTGCTGACGCAAACAGTAATACGCCATATCCGCATTGACGGTGTCGCTTTTACGTACGGCAAAGCCTTCGCCTGATTTCATTGCGTCGTACACTTCCTGCCTGTCGATATGTGTTGTGTCCACAATGGAAGTATTGTGACTGTCAGCAACTACCATTCCGTCGGAAGCAATGAACGTCACCCTTGCTCCGTTGAGTTTCTGCGACAACTCCGTAGCGTACTGCTGCGAAAAGCCTTGAGACTTGTCGTAGTAGTTCATGTAAGTTTCGAGGTATTTGCGTGTGTCGTTTACCGTCTTGTTGTAATATACCGTGTTGCACAACAACACAATTACAACAATACTCAATACTGTAATTGCAAATGTTATCCACAGAATACGTCTTTTCATACATTCACCTGTCAGACAATAAATTTGTATCCTACGCCGAATACCGTTTCGAAATACAACCCGAGCTTGCGCAGTCTGGCTACATGATTGTCCACGGTGCGCGTTTCCCCTGCGTCGTAGCCCCACACCGCTTCAAGCATCTGTTCGCGAGTCAGCACCTTGCCTGCATTGTCCGCGCAGTAGCACAGCAACTGGTATTCCTTTTTGTTCAAGTCGAGTTTCTGCCCGTTTAAAGTCACCGACATAGTGTCCTTGTCTATTTCAAGATTTCCCATTACAAGCGTGTTACCGTCGGTCGGGTTAGCACGCAACTGAACATTTATTCTCGCGACCAGTTCGAGTACTCCAAAAGGTTTGACTATATAGTCGTCCGCTCCGAGATTGAGTCCCCTTACCTTGTCCACTTCCTGCCCCATTGCCGTAAGCATTACGCATTTTACATCGGGGTAATTGCGCTTTACGTATTGAAGAGCATCCAGACCGCTGCCGTCGGGTAACATAATATCGAGTATGCAAACGGCAGGCACGGTTTCTTTCAAAGCGACGTAAAGTTGTTGTATCCGTGTAAACGTGCGGGACTCAATGCCGTTGATGCTCAACGCGCACTCCACGACTTCGCCTATGTCGCTGTCGTCTTCCAACAGATAAACTATGTTTTTGTGTTTCATAATATCTTTATTGTACCACAAAAGTCGGAAATTGCAACCGAACAACGGCTATTGCAACGACGGATGTTCTCCGGTGATTGCAAATATCACCCACTCGGCAATGTTGGTGGCGTGATCGCCTATTCGTTCGAAATATTTGGCTATAGTAAAAAGATCAAGAGCCTTTTCGCTGTACTTTACATCGTGACGTATCAATAAAATCACATCGTTGCGAGCCTTTTCGAACAGATCGTCCACCACATCGTCGTACTTGCCGATGCTTTCGCACAGTGCAATGTCTCCCGACACAAATGCCTGAATACTGTCTTTTACCATTGACATTACCGCACTTGCCATCTGCGATATATGTCCGTAATCCAGCGCAAGTCCGTCTTCTTTGCTTTCTACGATAATTTCGCAGATATCTTCGGCATGATCGCCTATTCTTTCCATATCCGTGATCATCTTCATTGCGGAAGAAATGGTACGCAAATCCTGCGCTACGGGCTGTTCGGTGAGAATAAGCCTGAAACACAGTTGCTGAATTTCTTCGTTGAGCAGATCTATTTCGCTGTCACGCGCAATTACTTCCGATGCACGCCTTTTGTCGCCGGTGGCAATACATTCCACGGTGTCTGTAATAGACTGTTCCATACGCAGGTACATATCGGACATCTTCTGTTTGAGCAACTTGAGTTGCGTATCGTAAATTTTTCTCATCAGCCGAACCTCCCCGTGATGTAATCTTCCGTGCGCTTGTCGTGAGGCATTGTGAACATTTTTTCGGTATCTCCGTATTCCACAAGGTCGCCCAACAGAAAAAATGCCGTCTTGTCGGAAATTCTTACAGCCTGTTGCATGTTGTGCGTCACTATCACCACTGTGACCTGTTCTTTGAGTTGCGAACACAAATCTTCTATCTTGCCCGTTGAAATGGGGTCCAGCGCACTGGTAGGTTCGTCCATAAGTATAATTTGGGGCTGAACTGCCAACGCTCTCGCAATGCACAGGCGCTGTTGCTGACCTCCGCTCAGTCCCAGCGCGGATTTATTCAGACGGTCTTTGAGTTCATCCCACATTGCCGCCTGTGTAAGAGAGCGCTCCACAATCTCATCCAGTTGCGAACGTTTGCGTACTCCGAATGTACGCGGACCGTAGGCAATGTTGTCATACACGCTCATAGGGAACGGATTGGGCTTCTGAAAAACCATACCCACATTTTTGCGCAATTCGTTGACGTCGGTTGCGTCGGAATATATGTCGACGTCTCCTATACGGAATTCGCCGCTGATACGGCATCCTTCCACAAGATCGTTCATTCGGTTGAAGCATTTTAAAAACGTGCTTTTTCCGCAACCGGAAGGACCTATAAACGCGGTAATTCTGTTTGACGGAATTTCGATGCTGATGTTTTTCAATGCGTGGAAATCCCCGTAAAACAGATCCGCCCTTTTAACGCTGATACTGTTGCCGAAAGGCGCCTTTTTGACATTTGTCTCGGTACCGTTTTTTCTTCCGACGTCAGTATCTTTTTTTTCTTTTAACATTCTTTTCTCCTTGTAATTTCCTTTGCAGACGGGAAGCAATGATCCCTGCCGCCGTGTTAAGAGCAAGTACAATTATCATAAGCACGCACGCCGTAGCATACGCCTCGTTCATGTATCTGTACTCGTTGGAAAGGGCGTAAAGCGCAACTGCAAGCGTTGCCCCTCCCCCTAAAAATCCCGTAGGCATAGGCTGAATTACCGACCCCATAGTCCATATCAGCGGAGCGGTTTCGCTGACAACTCTGCCCACCGCAAGAATTATTGCGGAAAATATTCCCGGCAAAGCGGAAGGCAATACAACTTTAAAAATAGTTCTTACCTTGCCTGCACCCAGTGCCAGAGAACCTTCGCGGAAACTGTCAGGCACGGATTTGAGACTTTCTTCCGTTGACCGCACCACCACGGGAAGCAACATTATGCTGACGGTAAATCCGCCCGCAAGTATACTTGTAGTGTTTCCGAACCACACAACGAATGTCAGTGCGCCGAACAGTCCGTACACTATGGACGGAATACCGCTCAGTACGTCGATGGCACTGCGTACGATTTTCACCATACGGCTGCCCCGTCGGGTATATTCGTTGAGATAAACCGCAGTGGCAATTCCGAGAGGAACGGCAATCAGAATGCTTATTACAATGAGCATGAGCGTGGCGACAATAGCCGGACCGATGCTCGGTTCGCCTCCGTATTTGTAATCGCTGAACAACAGTTGAGGCGTAATGTGAGGTATGCCTTTTATAAACACGAAACCTATAATCAGCACCAACACAACCGCGACTATGCTTGCGGTCACCCAACTTAATACTTTGCCTGCTTTGGAAAAATCGTATTTTATTTCCCGCAAATGTCTGCGACCGCTTCCGTGTTGTTTTCTGTCGGACATCACCAGACCGAACAGCAAATTTATGATTGCAATAAATATCAGCAGAATGACGCCGGTCGAAAGCAATGCGCCCATCTGCACTTCTCCTGCGTAGCCCATTTCAAGCACTATATTGGCAGTCAGTGTACGGAAACTTCCGAACAGCCCGTCGGGATACTCTGGACTGTTGCCTGCAATCATAATTACCGCCATAGTTTCGCCGATCGCTCTGCCCACGCCCAAAATGACAGACGCGGTTATACCTGATTTTGCAGCAGGCACTACCGTCCGAAAGACGGCTTGTTCGTGCGTGGCTCCCAAAGCCCTTGCCCCCTCGTAGTAACTTTGCGGAACTGCTTCGAGACTGGTCTTGGACAGTGCAACGACAGTGGGCAGTATCATTATGCCCAGAACAAGTGATGTCACCAACAATCCGCTGCCGTCTGCGGTGGGAGAAATACCTGAAAACAGCGGAATCATCACATACATTCCGAAAAAGCCGTACACAACGGAAGGAATGCCTGCAAGCAAATTGATTACAGTGCCGAAGATTTTTTTTACCTTGGGCGAACTGAATCTCGCTAAAAATACGGCTGTAAAAAATCCCAGTACGCCACCAACGATTATTGCTCCGACGGTAGAGAATATAGACCCTACTATCATTGGCAATATGCCGTATTTTCCGTTGATGGCCTGGTCGTAAACGTCCTCCTTGTCAGGACGCCACACATCGCCGAAAATAAAGTCAAACACCCCTATTTTCGACAATGCGGGTATGCTTTTTGCCACAATAAAGACAAATATGGTTACAACGGCGACGATACAGATTATCGCCGCCGCCGTAAACAAGACTTTACTGAGCGTTTCTTTCACCTTAGCACTGACCATGTCTTCATTAACCTACCAGTTGGGAAAACTTAGTGATATTTCCCGTGTAGATGTCAAAAAGTTGTTCGAGAGTGATCTGTGTAAGACTGCTGTTGGGGTTGACTACTACTGCAACCGCATCCAAAGCGATGTTGAAGTAATTTCTGGGGGTGTCGGCCTTTTCTGCGGAACTTGCCATACCGATCACATTGCCGACGGTATCGGCGTCAACCGCGCTTCTGCCTGTGGATGATCCCTGTAAATCGATTTTAAAGTTACTTTGTTGCATCCAACTGTTAAGTTCTATGTACTTGCCTACAAGTGCGTCCATAAGGTCCGCCATAGATGTAGAACCTCTTACATTTATGGTAAGGTCACCCTGAGGTGCGGATGTCAGAGGCGTATACTCCGTAACGGGAGCGTTGCGCTGTTGCTCGTCCGTAAGGGAAACCGCCTTTTCATTTGTAACTATCTGCTGTGCGGTACTGCTCTTCAAAAAGTTGAGGAAGTCAGCCGCAACAGCCGTAAGAGCAGTTGTCTTGCTTGTCATTATTACGAAAGGTCTCTGAATGGGATATTCACCGCTGAGTACCGTCTCCGTCGAAGGTTCGATTCCGTTTACCTTCAATGCCTTGACCGTAGAGTCTACCGAGCCGAGTGAAATGTAGCCAATGGCATTTTTACCGGTCGCAACCTTGCTTGCCACACCCGATGTGCTCGTAAAATACAGCGCTCCCTCACGGTAACCCGATTCGGCGTCGTCATCGGGATTTGTCTCGTTGCCGTATTTTTCCAAGGTCATACCGTCTTTTGCCACTACTTTGTCAAACGCTTCGCGTGTTCCGCTGGACGCTTCTCTGCCTACTACCACAATTGTATCGTTGGGTTGGCAGGCGGCAAATGCAAATGCGCCTGTCAACAATGTTATTGCCAGAATTACTGCAAATATTTTTTTCATTACCTTCTTTCCTCCTTTCAGGATCACTGCCATTGTAGTGTACATTTGTAACAACCTTTGAGTGCAGTTGTAATAAAGTTGTAAAAAATGCAAAAAATAAGACGCCTCAACGGCGTCTCGACGATTTTCAGTTTTTGAAATTGCATTACGACGGAAAAATACGGGCGACGATCGATGTCGTCTGCCCGCAAACTTCTTATAAACAGTTTATATGTTTCAGACTGTCACAGATTTATTACGCCCGACACGGACAGTATTCCCACTGTCAGAAATGCCAATCCCGCGATTAGGGAAAAAATCGAAATTGTGAACATCTGACGGGGATTTGTTCCTTCCACCTTTTCGGGTGAAGTGGTATCTACGTATATGGTGATTTTGTTGCCTTCCTTAATTTTTTGCTGATCGGAAAGGTCAACGAGATTTTCCGCCAACACGTTGACGTATTTTTTGCCATCAAACATGTATTCCACAGCAACGGAACCGCCTCCGCTTTCGCCGGGTTTGATTTCTCCCGTAACGTTTTTACGATCCACCTTGACAATAGTTGCCTCCGTCTTGATACTGCGTCTGACAAAACGAATGTAGGTAAAGAGTACTATTACACTCAATATTACCATTACAGCGCCTAAAATTAGAATTATCATTTAATTTCTCCTGTTGATTTGTCCTGTTGATTCAGCACCCGTTTGAGGTACTGTCCGGTGTAACTTTCCTTTACTTCCGCTACCTGTTCTGGAGTTCCGCAGGTTACCACGGTGCCACCCTTGTCGCCCCCCTCGGGACCGAGATCTATTATATAGTCGGCAACTTTTATTACGTCGAGATTGTGTTCGATGACCACCACCGTGTTTCCCGCTTCCGTCAGTCGGTCGAGTATTTGTATCAATTTGGCAACGTCGTCGGTGTGAAGACCTGTGGTAGGTTCGTCAAGCACGTATATCGTACGGCCTGTACTGCGTCTGGACAGTTCGGTAGCAAGTTTGACGCGTTGCGCCTCACCGCCTGAAAGAGTTGTGGCAGGCTGTCCCAACTTGATGTAACCCAAACCGACATCGTACAACGTCTGTATCTTGTTGCGGATATTAGGCACGGCGTTGAAAAATCCGATAGCCTCTTCCACAGTCATTTCCAACACGTCGCTGATGTTCTTGCCCTTGTATTTGACCTGCAAGGTTTCCCTGTTGTAGCGTTTGCCGTGACACACTTCGCAGGGGACATAGACGTCGGGAAGAAAGTTCATCGCAATACGCAATATTCCGTCGCCGCCGCAGTTTTCGCATCTGCCCCCCTTTACGTTGAAGCTGAAACGTCCTGCTTTGTAGCCGTGTTCCTTGGCGTCGGGCGTTGTGGCAAACAGATCTCTTATATTGGTAAACACGCCCGTGTAAGTTGCTGGATTGCTCCTCGGGGTGCGTCCTATGGGACTTTGGTCGATACTTATCACCTTGTCGAGATATTCCGTTCCGCTGATACCGTCGCACTGTGACGAACGCACTCTCGCCCGATTCAACTGATTGGACAGATAAGGCAACATCACCTCGTTTATAAGACTGGATTTACCGCTTCCCGAAACGCCCGTAATTACGGTAAATGTTCCGAGAGGAATGGACACGTCGATGTTTTTGAGATTGTTCTGACGGGCGCCCTTGATGTCGAGGAAATACCCGTTGCCCTTGCGACGTTCCTTGGGAACGGCTATAAACTTTTTGCCGGAAAGGTACTGACCTGTGATGGACTGCTCGCATTGCATTATTTCCTGAGGAGTGCCTTGTGCGACGACCTGACCTCCGTGTATTCCCGCTCCCGGACCGATGTCCACCACATAATCGGCGGACATTATTGTTTCTTCGTCATGTTCTACCACTATCAGCGTGTTGCCTAAATCACGCAGTTTGCACAGTGTATTTATAAGACGGGTGTTGTCGCGTTGATGAAGTCCTATACTCGGCTCGTCCAGTATATACAATACTCCCGTAAGTCCGCTTCCTATCTGTGTTGCAAGTCTTATACGTTGCGCTTCACCGCCTGACAGACTGCCTGCAGATCTGTTCAAAGTAAGGTAATTCAAGCCCACGTCACACAAAAATTTAAGTCTTGCCTTTATTTCTTTAAGCACCATTTCGGCAATCTTGGACTTGGTTTCATCCAGTTTGAGTTGATTGAAAAACTGTACCGTCTCGTCAATGGACTTTTCGCACAGATCGTAAATATTCACTCCGCCCACCTTGACGGACAAAACTTCCGGTTTAAGACGTTTGCCGTGACAAACGGGACAAGGCATATCCTGTATAAATTTTTCGTATTCCTGACGTATGCTGTCGCTTGTACACTCGGAATAACGCCTCGTCATCATCGGTACGATACCTTCCCATGTGGAGCGGAAAGGTTTGCCCGAACGTGTTTCCAGTTGGAAATACTCTCCGCCGTTACCGTACATCAGAATGTCATATGCCTGCTTGGAAAGTTCTCTGACAGGTACGTCACAGGAAAAACCGTATCGCTTGGAAAGGTATTCGAAATAGGTGTTCATCCAACTGTCGGCGCCTAAATTAAAGCCCATCAGTTTGACTGCTCCCTGATGCAACGACAGGCTGTCGTCGGGAATTATAAGTTTTTCGTCAAAGACTTTCTTTACTCCCAGTCCGGTACATTCGGGACATGCTCCGAAAGGAGAGTTGAAACTGAACGCGCGCGGTTCCAGTTCTTCCAGCGTAAAGCCACATTCGGGACAGGAATATCTGTCGGAAAACAGCGTCTCCTCTCCTTCGCAGGATACCACTACCAGCCCTTCGGCAAGTTTTAAAGCCGTTTCCACACTGTCTGAAAGCCGTGTGCCCATTTCCGGACGCACTATCAGTCTGTCAACTACAACGCTGATGTTGTGTTTTTTGTTCTTTTCAGGTTTTATTTCGTCTTCCAACGTGTACTGAATACCATCCACGTTTACTCTCGAATAGCCGCTCTTTTTAAGTTGCTCGAACAACTTGGAATATTCGCCCTTTCTTCCGCGCACTACGGGAGCAAGTATCATTATCTTGCTTTGTTCGGGCATTGCCATTACTTTGTCGCAAATCTGGTCAACTGTTGTACGTTTTATTTCGCAACCGCAGTTGGGACAGTAAGGAGTGCCCACTCTTGCGTAAAGCAAACGCAGATAGTCGTAAATTTCCGTAACAGTACCCACGGTGGAACGGGGATTGTTGTTGGTCGTTTTCTGATCGATGGAAATTGCCGGAGACAGACCTTCGATGGATTCCACGTCAGGCTTGTCCATCTGTCCGAGGAACTGTCTCGCGTAAGAGGACAGACTTTCAACGTAACGACGCTGACCTTCGGCAAATATAGTGTCAAATGCCAATGATGATTTACCGCTTCCCGACAATCCCGTAAATACCACGAGTTTGTCGCGGGGGATGGTGAGATCGATACCCTTTAAGTTGTTTTCTTTGGCATTTTTAATAATTATATCTTTCATTTGTTGCCCTTTTTGGCCGATTGAGCCTTTTGCAGTTTTTTACTTAATTTTGCCACCTGCTCACGCAATACTATCGCCTGTTCGAAATCCAGTTGACTTGCCGCAGTTTTCATGCGCTGGGTAAGGTTGGAAATTTCTCGTTTCAACTGATCGACCGTCATGGTCGCAGACTGTTTTACCGTTATTTCCAATGTGTTTTCCACCTGATGTTCGATGGTTTTCGGTACTATTCCGTGTTCCACGTTGTACTGATTCTGAATTTCATGTCGGCGGTTTGTTTCCTCTATGGCACGTTTCATACTGTCCGTCATTACGTCGGCGTACATTATTACCCTGCCTTCGGCGTTACGCGCGGCACGGCCTATAGTCTGTATCAAGGATGTTTCGCTGCGCAAAAATCCTTCTTTGTCGGCGTCCAGTATCGCCACAAGTTGAACCTGCGGTATATCCAGTCCTTCACGCAACAGGTTAATGCCCACAAGCACGTCGAATTCGCCTTTTTTCAGTGCAGAAACTATTTCCACGCGTTCCAGCGTGTCGATTTCCGAGTGCATATACCTTACCCGTATATTGTGTTTGGCAAGATAGTCGGTAAGATTTTCCGCCATTCGCTTGGTAAGAGTGGTCACAAGCACTCTGCCGTTGTTCATCGTTACCTTGTGTATTTCTCCCAACAGGTCGTCAATCTGTCCTTCCACTTTGCGCACTTCCACCTTGGGATCAAGCAATCCTGTGGGGCGTATCAGTTGTTCGCAAACTTTATCCGCCTCGGACATCTCGTAACTTGCGGGCGTTGCAGAAACGCATATCAGTTGTCCTATACGCGAATCGAATTCGTCAAAGGTCAGCGGCCTGTTGTCGTAAGCGCTGGTCATACGGAATCCGTAACCTACAAGATTGTCCTTTCTCGCGCGGTCGCCGTTGTACATTCCGCGTATTTGCGGAATGGTAATATGACTTTCGTCTATAAAGGTAATAAAGTCTTCGGGGAAATAGTCAAGCAATGTATAGGGTGGCATACCCTTTTCCCTGCCGTCAAAATATCTCGAATAATTTTCCACGCCGCTGCAATATCCCATTTCCGCCATCATTTCGAGGTCGTAGGACACACGCTGATGCAGTCTTTGCGCTTCTACTATTCTGCCTTTATCTTCGAAAGCCTTTACTTCCTTCTCCATGTCCGCGCGTATCTGCTTCAACGCGCTTTCCATAGTAACGCCCTCTACCACATAGTGACTTGCGGGAAATACTATACTGTGCAGCAACGTTGCCACGGTATTTCCCGTAACGACTTCCGTTTCGGAAATGCGTTCGATTTCATCTCCCCAGAATTCCACGCGCAAAGCGTGTTCGGAGGCAGATGCGGGAAAAATTTCCAACGTGTCGCCACGGACACGGAAAGTGCCTCTCTTGAAGTCTATGTCGTTGCGTGTGTATTGAATGGACACCAGTTTCTTGATGATTTCTTCACGGGAAACCTTGTCCCCGGGACGCATGGACAAACTCATCTTATAGTATTCGCCGGGCGCGCCCAGACCGTATATACAAGACACGCTTGCAACCACTATCGTGTCGCGCCGTTCGAACAGCGAGCAAGTGGCGCTGTGACGCAACTTGTCTATTTCGTCATTGATGTCTATTTCCTTTTCAATATACAGATCCCTGGACGGAATATAACTTTCGGGCATATAGTAATCGTAATAGGACACGAAAAACTCCACCCTGTTCTCCGGAAAAAATTCGCGGAATTCGTTGCACAACTGAGCGGCAAGCGTCTTGTTGTGACACACGACAAGCGCGGGACGATTGACCGCCGCAATCACGTTTGCCATAGTAAACGTCTTGCCGCTGCCCGTAACGCCCCTTAAAACCTGTGTGCGCAATCCGCTGTTCAGTCCTTCAACAAGACCGTTTATTGCCGTAGGCTGGTCGCCGCAAGGGCTGTATTTGGAATGTAACTTGAAATCCATGTTCTCTCCTGTAACCGTATGTGCAAACAAACCCCGACTGCGCAAACACAAGTCGGGGAAGATATATCACTGTAATTTGTCGCTGTTGAGTCTGTATATTTCGTAAAGTCCCTTCAAAGACAATGCACGGTCGATATAGTCAAATATTTTTTCCACGCCGTAAACCAGTTCGGACATTCCGCCCGTGGCTACTACTTTGGCATTGACGAGTCCCGTTTCCTGCTTGATTTTTTCCACGATATATTTAATTTGCCCAACAGTACCGTAAATAATACCGCTTTGTATAGCCTTGGATGTGGATTGAGCGACTATTTTTCCGGGAGCCTTCAACTCAACGCTGGGCAGTTTGGCTGTCTGACGGCTCAACGCGTCGCTTGTGGAACGTATTCCGAGCGTGATACACCCGCCCAGGAATTCGTGTTTTTCGTTAACTACGTTTACTGTCGTCGCGGTACCGAAGTCCACCACTATAACTGGAGCGCCCGCTTCCTTAACGGCGGCGACGCAGGTAGCGATACGGTCGCTTCCCAGTTCGCGCGGAGAATCGTATTTAATGTGCAACCCCGTCTTGACTCCTACGCCCAGTACGAGAGGTTTTATTCCGAAACAGTAACTTATAACATTGGAAAAGGTGTAATCCAACTGCGGTATGACCGAAGAAATAATCGCGCCCCTGATGTCTTCCAGTCTGATGTTGTTGTGATGAAGCAACTGAGTGAGTACGGCAACGTATTCGTCGGACGTGCGGTTGATAATCGTGCTCATTTTAAAGGAGTTTGTCATTACTCCGTTGTCAAAAATACCTATTTTCACATTGGTGTTGCCAATGTCAACAGCCATTATCATAAATTTACTCCTTGTCATTGTCGGGACGAGCAGGCGTCAGTTTGCCTTCAGTACCGAGGTGTGTCGCCTTGCGCAATGCAAGCACAATGTGCGGAACCAACAGTAACGAGACGGCATATTCGGGAATTATATTGGTAAAAAGCACAAGATATATAGTTGCAAATACGCCGTTGTACTCTTCCTTCAAAAAAATCTTGTAAAGATTTACGGCGGAAAGATAAAGCAAAGTGTTTACCACAAGCCCGACTAAAACAGCAACCGTAATACATGCCACCTGTCTGCCGTAGGTCTTGTGTTTTTGTGTAAGTTTAAGCATCAGACGGTATGTGCCGAATGCGGCAAAACCCATTATCGCACGAGGCAACACGGATACAAGAGGATTGATGCTTACGGGAATAATCTCCGGGAAAATAAACCCTTTTATCATTGACGCCACTCCGAAAAACGTGCAGGCAAGTACTCCGTTTGTCCAACTGTTTCGCCAGAAACAGCAACTGAATGTCACCGTCAGCGTTAAAAGCGCCATTGACACGGGCAACGCAAGACTAATAAGACGGTCGAGCATCATTGCCACAAAAATCAGTGCGAGCATCATTGCGTAAAGGGCTATAGAATAGCCTTTTTTGTCGTTTACCATAATTTCTCCAATCCGACTTGCATTGCAATATCGGTTCTTTTTACAGTAAAAGAATAAACTATAAAGTATCGTTCGGCATGCCGATACGACCTGTTAATTATTATACACAATATTTAAAATATTGTAAACAATTACAACAGAGTAACACAAATTGAATGTGCACCATATTGTGAATTAGGACTACAAATAGTTCGTAAATCTACCCCGAGGGGTAAACGGAGGTACAATAATGTTCAACGGATTGTTCAACAATGAAAATACCTGTACTACCGATACAGGTTGCGGCTGTGGTTGCGGTTTGGGAAACTGCACATGGATACTGCTCATCATCCTCTTCCTGTGTTGCTGCGGCGGTAAAATGCACAACTTCAGTTTCACCATCAACCCCACATGTCTTATCCTGATGATAGCGTTGCTTATGTGCTGCGGCGGCTTGACAGTAAAGCACGGTTGCAGATAGCAACAAAGGGTAACGGTACTTATTACAAAAGAAAAACTACAGAAAAAAATGCGACGGACTTCCGTCGCATTTTATTTTCTGCAAATCTGTAAGTTTAAAATCACACGTCTTCTTCCGATTGCAATTCCAGTTCTTTGTTGGCAAATCCTTTGCCGATGACTTCTTTGACGTTTTCGACATAGGCAAACGCCGTTTCGTCCACTTCGCGTATGATTCGTCTTGCGCGCGTCAACTGACGTTTGTGTACTACGCACAGTACCATCAGTTTGTCTGTATGCGAGTAACCGCCCTGCACCTTTATCAACGTAGTGCCTCTTTTGAGTTCGCTGCGCAGGCGCGCCGCCATCTCTTCCGCTTTGTCGGTAGTTATTTCCAGTTCCACGGCGGAAGAAAATCCCTTGAATACGAATTCCTGCACTATTTCGCAGACAAACAGTCCCGCAACGGAATAAACAATCAGATCTACCGCCTGTTGAAGTCCTTTGACATAATTAACGACAATTGCAGAAAGGGCAATTACAATGAAATTCGCAATGAATACGGCACGCATGCTTTCGCTGCTTGACCGTTTTGTACGCTGTTGAAGTATCAGTCCCACTATATCGCTGCCGCCGGTAGAACTGTTTACCGACAACATCAGAGGCAACGCAAGTCCCTGCAATGCTCCGCCCAGCAACGCGTACATTACTTTGTCGGTAATGCCATCGGATTTGTTGAGAAACTGTCCCATAAATTGAGATACGTTAAATATACGCAACAATATAAGTTCTACGGAAAGAAACGCCACGTATAAAAAAGTCTTTACGGCAAATCTGCGTCTGTAACGCACGAAGCAGTAAATCATTATCGGAATATTGAGCGCAAATACCCACACTCCGCTGGAAAAATACCAACTGTCGGCAGACAGCACTATATCCAGCAAAGAAGCCACTCCGATTGCTCCGCCCACTATTACGTCGGCGGGTATAAGAAACACTTCCACCGACAACGCAGTAAGCGCGGTTGCAACCAGAATAATACAAAACTCTTTCAAATTGTGCAAGAACACCTGTTTAGTCATTACTTGTAACTCCTGTTGAATGTAGGACGGGAAAAGACGTCGTAAATATCTTTTACTATCGTGAAAGAATCCGGATCGTATCTTCTGATTATTCTTTTGAGAATACTTGCCTGTCTGTACTGCACTACCACGACAAGCGCGGTGCGACCTTCCTTGCCGTATTTGTCGATGACATCCATACACGTAAGCCCGCGGTGAAAACGTTTTAAAATTACCTTTTTCATTTTGTCGGGATGCTCGGTAATAATAATGAATTTTTGCGGATGGTCAAAACCTCTCTGCAACATACCCATAAATTCCGAACCGCAGAAAACGTATATAAACGAATAAACAACCACCCAGACTTCCTGATGCTGAACAAATATAAGCAACATGCTTCCGCAAATCAGAATTGCCGTATTTGCTAAGAATATCACCTTGGAAAGGTCTACTTCGGGACGGTATTTGTACACTATCTTGGCAATGACCTCGGTACCGCCGTTACTGCCGTTATACTGTACGGCAACATACATGGAAATACCTATCATCACGCCGCCGAAAATGACGGCTATAAGTTTTGAACGCACGAAAATGAGATCGGGCGGGAGAATCGCAAGCACTGCGCTGCACACCACCGTAGCCCATATAGTCTTGAAAGTGTAATCGCCGCGTAAAAATATAAGCGAAACTAAAAGCAACGGAATGTTTATCAGCAGATAGATCAGCGACATATCTCCGTTGGGGACAAAATAGTAAATTATGGATGAAATTCCGCTGAAACCGCCTGGAACCATGTGATTGGGGTTGACGAATGCATGCAACGAAAGGGCATTGAGCGCGCTTGCCAATGCCACAATAAAGTATTCATATACTTTTCTGAAAAACTTTTTCCACACGTTGCCATCCTCCCAAAACAACACAATAAATATATCACCGAAACGGCTAATTTGCAATTGTTTTATATAAACTTCTCCAAAGAAAAGCACTTAGTTGCACTACTTGTTTAATGCACTGCAAAAGCGTTAAAATTTTTAGTGCGCACAAACGTTTATTTGAGCAAAAACGCCGTCTGACAGGCAATAAAAGGAAAGCGCATTTAAATTGTTTTGTCAGGCAAGTTGCGTGCAAATGTTTCACAGTTGCCTGACAAACTTAGTACGTAATGGGTTTTACAAACAAAAAGGGGGAAATAAATTCCCCCTAAGACAGCGTCAGGACGCAGTCTGTTTGTTTGTTTCCGATTTTTCGTAATGTGACAGCAAAGCACGGTGTATCACCGCAACAGCCTGCGACATTGTCTGACTGCTGACGATGCCTCCCATCAACTGCACCAATTTACTGCGCTTTACTTCATCGTCATCTTCGGCGGAGTATATTTCCTGCGCCTTTGAAGCGACCAGTTGCACTTGCTGCAAAAATTCCGTAAACGTGAGAGAACCTTCCTGCATCTGTTGCTTTGCCGTGCCGAAATACAACATCTGCGTATAGAAAATGCCAAAGACATCGTCTTTCAACAGGTTGGACAGGCTGTTACCGGAAATGCTCTTGCCAAACTTGAAAATAAGCGTGGCAAACGCACCGACGGACAAACCTTCCACAAGCGCATTGTACACGGTTTCGGCAGTAAATGCCAACCCAACTTCGCACAAAGCGTCTGCAAAAGCAAGCAACGTACCGAAAATAAACGGCAGTATGACAGCAACGTCAAACTTGTGCATCACATCCACAGCAACTTTTTTCACAAATATTTTCTTGACGATTTCTGTCAGCACACACACGAGTACCGAATACGCAAGATAGGAAAAATTGTTGCTTTTACCGATAAAATCCAGAACCGAACGGATAAAAACTTCCATATCCATATACCACAACACTCCTTAAAAATATGTTACGGAATACAGCCCCGCCCTATCCGACGTTCCGCCCCTCAGGAACGCACGCTAATTATATCACAACTTTCAGCCTTTTTCTCCTTTCCGTGCCAAAAAAAACGCCCGCGCAACAGCACGGGCTATAATGCTTTTATTCATAACATCTAACTTAAAGTGTAATTTTTATACAAGAACATCGACCAATAGTAAATGCTTTGTTTTTCATTACCTTTTCCTTTTGATTTTATTCTTATGTAAACGGAAAATTCCGTATTTGTCTATGGTCAGTTGTCAAAAAGCAACCGTACGTCGGTGTAAAAATCGTACAGTACAAATTTTTTCCGAACAAGATTTAACCGCCTTAAAGGAACAACAATCTGTCATTCGTTGTTCACTACAAGACGGTAAATTTCATTTTTGTTGACGCCACGAAGCCGTGCCACGGTCTTTATTGCAGTGTTTTTGTCGCTTCCTTGTTCTATAAGCAGATTTACGTGCTGAACGGGAGTAAGACCTTCCCAGTCGGGTACACGAGGTTTTCCTTCAACAACGAGCACGAATTCGCCTTTGCTGTCGTCCTCTATTTCGGACAGCATTGAAAACCGTGCTTTTTCGTGAAGTTTGCTTATTTCCTTAACAAGACAGACACGCCTGTCTCCCAGATGCTCCAACAGAAAATCCCTGTCCTTTACAATGTCGTGTACCGACAAATAAAAAATTAGGGTGTTTGTATCGTCGAGTTTGCCGATATAGCGTTTGCGATCCGCATTCTTTTCGGGAAGAAATCCTGCAAAGGTAAACGGAACGGAAAATCCTGACAGCACGAATGCATTTACAAACGCGCTTGCTCCGGACACAACCGTATATTCTATAGAACGGCTGTTAAGCGCGTTGACAAGTAAATTTCCCGGATCGCTTATACAGGGCATACCCGCGTCGCTGATCACTGCGATATTCTTGCTTTCAGCCATTTGCAAAACGAATTCAAGACTGCCCTTTTCATTGTATTTGTGGTAACTGTACAGAGGTTTGTCAATTCCGTAATGTCTGAGCAGAGGCAAAGAATGTCTTGTGTCTTCGCAAAAAATTGCATCCGCATCTTTCAACACTTCCACGGCACGGAATGTAATCTCTTTTAAATTGCCTATAGGCGTTGCTACAAAATATACCATCGCTCTACCTCTTGTTAGCGTTATATCTTTGAAGTTTTTCCACAAAGTCGCCTTCCCACAACTGTAACGGCTGATGGAATACACAATCGGGTTTCCCCGATCGCACCGCCCTGACAAGTACCAGATTGGGATCATGTCCTTTTCTCGAACACACGGGCAATACTTGTTTGACGTTCATTGCGCTGTCACGGCACAAACAGATTATTTCGGCAAGTCTGCTCATCTGATGCACCATGTAAAACGCTCCGCCTGTGTTTAAAAGTCCCGACGCAGTTTCTATTACTTCTTTTAACGTAATTGCAACCTCATGTCTGCACAGCGCAATGTTCGGGGCAAGTTGCTTTTCACCGCTGCCCGCCCTGCGATAAGGAGGATTGCACACCACGCACTCAACCGAACCGATGTCCTTGCGACACTGACGCATATCTTCACACAATACTGTGATTTTGTCGGTCAGATTGTTGTACTCCACCGTTCGTCTTGCCATATCTGCCAACTGCGGTTGCAATTCCACGGCATAAACGTGCTTTGGATTTTTCTTTGCTGCGACCAGAACCGCAACAACGGCGCTGCCCGTTCCGAGGTCTACACAAGTCTTGCCGCTAAGATCGCGAACAAAATTGGCAAGCAACACGGCATCCGTCGTAAAACGGTACTGACTGTCGCTTTGTATAATCTGCAATCCGTTGTATTGAAGATCTTCGAGTTTTTCGTCAGACTTTAAAATCATAGCACATATATTATATTATTTTAATTGTTCAGTCAACGAATTTGCACGGCAAATTAAAATTTTCAACACTTTTCGCCGCTGAATATCCAACAATTTAACTTTCGGTTTGAAAAATACGGCAATTTTGTTATTTACGCCGTGCAACGGGACAAATGGTAAAGAAAAATGCGGTGATTTTCATTGAAATCTCTTGACGGCATTACGCACCGAATACATTTAACCATCAACCGTATTCCCGCCAAACCGCGTAAAAGTTGATAGTACAAATGCTCCCGACTCTACTGCCGTACCGTTCGGTGTTTCTACATGCGACAACTAATTTATTTAACTTGCGACAAAATCGTAGACAAACACACAACTTTGCTTTATAATAAAGCCATCCTAAAAATAAAGGAGAATTGATTGTTATGGCACACAAGATCAGTAACGAATGCATTGCATGTGGTGCTTGCCAAAGTGTTTGCCCCGTAGAAGCAATTTCCGAAGGCGACGGCAAATACGAAATCGATGCTAATACCTGCATTGATTGCGGAGCATGTGCTGCTCAATGTCCTGTTGGCGCTATCGAAGAAGCGTAAACACAATTTTTTTTCGCCCGTACAAAGGTACGGGCTTTTTTTCAGAGAGGAAGACACATGACAGAACTTGAAAGAATGTTGAGCGGACAACTTTATTTTTCGGCAGATTCGAAACTAACAGAGATGCGCAACAATGCGCGCAAACTGTGCCGTCAATACAACAACACCGACGAAACACAACAGCAACTGCGTTCGCAACTGCTTGACAAGATGTTTGCCCGCAAAGGAAACAACAGTTACATAGAACCGCCTTTCACGTGCGATTACGGATGTCACATATCGGTAGGCGACAATTTTTACGCAAATTTCGGGTGCGTGATATTGGACGTCAATAAAGTTACCATAGGAAACAATGTAATGCTTGCGCCGTCGGTACACATTTTTACGGCGACTCACCCCACCGACGCAACCGTACGCAACAGCGGTCTGGAACTCGGACTGCCCATAACAATTGGCGACAACGTCTGGATAGGCGGAGCAACGGTAATCAATCCCGGCGTTACCATAGGAAACAACTGCGTGATAGGTTCGGGTTCTGTAGTAACACACGACATTCCCGACAACAGCATTGCCGTGGGTAATCCGTGCCGTGTGATCAAGTCGGCAGATGCCGACAGCAGTTACTGGAAACAGCAAGCCGACAATTATTACAGCACTAAACAGCAGGATGACAGTCGTAAGTAACACGCTGTCGCAATGTAATTAAGTGTTGTAATTGTTGCAAAAATTACTTGACGTGGTGAATTGTCAAATCAAGTGCAACACAAAGAGAGATTTTCAATGAACAAATCTTGTGGAATTTGGTAGT
>ENA-OYZE01000036-OYZE01000036.1-human-gut-metagenome-genome-assembly--contig:-NODE-36-length-67747-cov-7.363529_pt1 | contig 67747 bp, 63 predicted proteins | sample MGYA00243259_ERZ653469 | MGnify/ENA primary metagenome ERZ653469 (study PRJEB26926, sample SAMN06164913) | human gut metagenome | biome: ENVO:00009003; feature: ENVO:2100002; material: ENVO:00002003...
GTCACATATTATGCATATTATTAAAGCATTACTTGAAAAATATGATATAGATATTACAGAATTTGTATATAGTGCCAGATTAAATAAAAAAGACTGATAAAATAAAATTTATGTTTGACAGGGAGCTCGGAAGTCGAGCTTCCTTTTTTTGTAAACAGAAAACCACGCGATAGTCGCGTGGTTCTATAAAGGTTAACCGATGAGGCGAAATCCTCCAAACATGATATAATAAGTTCGAGCTGCCAGTCAAAACTAAAAATATATTTGGAGGATTTATCTATGAAAAAAGTACCCATAGACAATAATAGTTTAGCACAAGATAAATATCCTTGGGGAATTAGAAAAACGGGTAAATCAAACAGCAGATTCGATTATATGTAATAGTAGGACGTGTTCAAAAAAGAGCACGTTCTATTTTTTTGTGTCGTCAAAAAGGCAGGAGGGATATGGATCAGAAAGCACAATATAGATCAATCGGAGAGACGAACAAAAATTTTTATGCTCTAAAAACACTAATTTTGCTTAATCTATTGCATTTTTTGGGAATTTATGTTATAATGTTCTATGTTATAGAACATAGAACAAATTAGAAAGGAGGTGCCGAATTGCCTAACATTGTGGCGGTGGATCAACAATCCAAGGGAAACATAAAAGAACTTGGGCAGTTGATCCGTGGTTGCCGTGGAACGCTAAGCCAATCAAAATTGGCTAAGAAAGTCGGATTGCCTCGTTCTAATATGAAATATATAGAGGACGGCGTCAATGCTCCGACAGCAGAGGTTTACGAAAAGCTGATCGATACACTAAAACCCGATCCTGAAACACACGCTAAAATGGATGCGCTGTACATGGCAATTCGGAGGATTCCTCCGCCGGATATTTGCCGAATTATCACAAGAAACAAGGATTTAGTAGATGCAATGCGAAAGATGGGAGATCGTGATCTGACCTTAGAACAGGTTAAAAGTGTTGACGCATTGTTTGCATCTTTTCAAGAAAGTAGAGAAGGAGAAGTCCGGAAATGAAAGAGAAATATTTTTATGAAGTAATGTTTGATGATACGTCTATTGACGTAAGCAAGGAAGTCGGATTGGTCTGGTCCATTGCCAACTCCCTACGTGGCGCCTATACCTCGGATAAATATAAGGACGTTATTATCCCCATGGTTATCATTCGCCGGTTTGAGTGCGCTTTGGAGGCTACCAAAGATGCGGTTGTGGCAAAACACAAGCAAAATCCGAACCTCCCGGCTGCGCTTCTTTGTCAGGATTCAAAATATCCTTTTTATAACTATAGTGAATACAATCTCAAACGCCTTCTGGATGACAGCGACAATATTGCAGAAAATCTGAAATCGTACATCGAGAGCTTTTCCGCCAATATCCAGTTGATTCTGGAAAAACTGCTGAAATTCAGCACGCAAATTGAAAAGATGGACAAAAGCAACCGTCTTTACAGCGTGGTGAGAAAATTTTCGGATTTGGACTTGTACCCGGAACACGTGGACAGTATAAAAATGGGCTACATTTTCGAGGATATTATCCGCCGCTTTTCTGAAAACGCTGAAGCAGGCGATCACTACACGCCCCGTGAAGTCATCCGTCTGATGGCAAATATACTGCTGGCGGAAGGTTGCGACGACCTGCTTACGGAAGAAGGGAAAATTGCCACTGTGCTTGATGCCGCTTGCGGGTCGGGCGGTATGCTCTCTACTACTTATGACTTTTTACGCCGTAAAAACCCTTATGTCGATGTTCGTCTGTTTGGGCAGGAAATCAACCCAGAATCCTATGCCATCTGTTTGGCGGATATGCTCATTAAAGGGCAGGATATAAAAAATATAAAAGGAGAGGAGGAAGCCAATACCTTAACGACTGACTGTTTCCCTGACCAAAAGATGAGACTTGTGGTAATGAACCCTCCCTTTGGTAAAGAATGGGGTGGGAAAGATGCTCCCGATGGTCAAGAGAAGGCAGTCCGCGCAGAATTCAAAAAAGGGGGTAGATTTGAACACGGCTTGCCCGGCATCGGCGATTCTCAGTTATTGTTTATGCAGCACGCCATCAATAAACTGGATGAGAAAAACGGGCGCGCGGCAATCATTACCAACGGCTCACCTTTATTTTCCGGGGGCACGACCAGCGGTGAGAGCCAAATCCGTCGTTGGATGTTGGAAGATGATTTAATTGAAGCAATCATAGCCTTGCCTTCCCAGCTTTTTTACAATACCGACATCGGCATTTATGTCTTCATTCTGTCTCGCAACAAGCGCCCTGACCGCCGTGGTAAGGTTCAGCTTATAAATGCTGTGGATATGTGGAAGTCTTTGCGCAAGTCACTTGGTAAGAAGCGAAGGGAGATAGATAGGGCAAGCATGAAAAAAATTACCGAGTTGTACTATAATTTTGAGGAAAATCAATATTGCAAGATTTTCCCCAACGAGGAGTTTATGTACAAGGAGTATGCGGTTTATCAGCCGTTGCAGCGTCGGGGTGTGTTGGATGCGGAAAGCATCGAGCGGTTGCGGACCAGCAGTTACTTCACCAGTAACTCCAGCATTTTTAATGAACCGGACTTTGAACAGCTGAAAGAAATGAACCCCCGTAGTGCTGCCGACGAGAAGAAATATCAGAAATATTTGGCAGGTCAGCAATTTGTGGCGGACGTACTGGCAATTTTGGAAGCTAATCGCTCTGAACGTGTGTTTATGGATTACGGCGAGTTTGAAAAGCATCTGAACTTCCTGCTGGGCAAAGTCAAGGGAATGTCTGCAAGTCGGCTGTCGGGTATCGCTATGGAACTGACGATTATGGACAAAACCGCCGTGGTACAGAAAGACCGTAAAGGAGAAATCATCAAGGATACTACGACCAAGGATACCGAGATCATCAAGCTCACTCAGGACCCGGAGAAATATTTTGAGGCGGAAGTGTATCCTCATGTACCAGATGCTATCTGGGCTTATGAATTTGACCCTAAGAAAAAGGAGAGCTCTACCAATAAAGAAAAACTGGGCGCAGAGTTCCCGTTTACCCGATTCTTCTACGAGTACAAGGAGCCGGAAAAGGCAGATGATTTGCTGGCCCAGTTTATGAAACTGGAAAAATCCCTCTCCGAAAAAATTGCAGTCTTGCAGGAAAGTGAGGGAGTGTAATGGCAGAGCAAATGAAACCCAGTGGAATTGATTGGATTGGGGATATTCCAAACGAATGGGATATCAAACGCATTAAATACCTTGCCCAATTAAAAGGACGAATTGGTTGGCAAGGCTTAACTTCGGATGAGTATACAGATGTAGGGCCATTTTTAATCACTGGCGTCGATTTTTCTAATGGTGGTATTAACTGGGAAAACTGCGTACACATCACAGAAGAACGATGGGCAGAAGCGCCTGAAATTCATATCAAAAATGGAGACTTGTTAATTACGAAGGATGGCACCGTGGGAAAAGTTGCCATCGTAGAAAATTTACAAGAAAAGGCTTCTCTTAATAGTGGCGTACTCCTCATCAAAACCTCTAATGGCTATAACAAAAAATTTTTGTATTGGGCTTTATTGTCGGAAGAATTTTGGACTTGGTTTCGACTTAAAAATGCAGGCAATAGCACTATTGTGCACTTGTATCAAAATGATTTTGCTGAATTTAGTTATACTTTCCCTAATGCAGCAGAACAGAAAGCTATTGCAGACTATCTCGACCAAGAATGTGCCCAAATTGACAGTATTGCTGCAGATTTGGAAAAGCAGATTGAACTTTTGCAGCAATATAAAAAATCCCTGATCACCGAAACGGTAACCAAGGGGCTGGATAAGACTGTGCCGATGAAGGACAGTGGGGTTGAGTGGCTTGGGAAAATTCCTGAGCATTGGGATGTAGAACCTATCAAATATCGTGTCACATTTCACAATGGCGACAGAGGAGAAAACTATCCATCTAAAAGCGAATTACAATCTGAAGGAATACCGTTCATAAATGCAGGTCATCTTGAGGGCGATGGACTTAATATGGATAATATGGATTATATTTCTGAAGAAAAGTATCGCATAATGGGCGGCGTTAAGCTTAGGTCGGGAGATATCTTATACTGCTTGCGAGGAAGCGTTGGAAAAAATGCCATTGTTGATATGAATCAGGGAACAGTTGCTTCATCATTAGTGGCCATTCGTAGTGTGAGAATCTCAGCCAAGTATCTTTATTATTGCTTGAACTCTCACATAGAGGAAGTTCAGCGATATTTGTGGGATAATGGTACAGCACAACCAAATTTATCAGCAGATAATCTTGGAAAGTACAAGATTTGCATTCCACCGGTCGAAGAACAAATGACTATTGTTGAATACTTAAATAACATTTGCTCTCAAATTGACAATTTAATTATTGGTAAAAGGAAGCAGCTCTCTACCATCCAACAACACAAAAAATCTCTCATCTACGAATATGTCACCGGCAAAAAACGAGTAAAGGAGGTGCGGTAAGATGGCTATCAAAGCAGGACAATTAAAGGAACGGGCAGATTATCAGGCGTACATACTGGAAATGCTGCAGGAGGAAAAGGGCTATCAGGTGCGTCCCTCTACTGCCTACGATCCCGGCTACGGCATGGATGTGGAGTTGCTGTTCTCCTTTGTGGAAGCGACACAGCCAGATGCATTGGCACGGCTGGAAAAGCTCTATGGCGACAAGACCCGCCAGACCATTCTCAACTACATCAACAATGAGGTCAACAAGAAAAGTCGCAGTCTTTTGGATGTACTGAAGCACGGCGTGGAGTTTGATAACGGTGTATCCCTGACCCTCATGTACCGTAAACCCGCCACCACCTTTAACTCAAAAGCGGAGGCGCTGTATCAGCAGAATGTACTCTCGGTGATGGAGGAAGTCTGGCACAAAGAGGGTGAGCGCATTGACCTTGTGATTTTCCTCAACGGCATTGCCATTTTTACCTTTGAACTGAAATGCAACACCAGCGGACAGAATTATGAGGATGCGATCCGGCAATATAAGTATGAGCGGGATTACAAGACTCGTCTGCTGAAATTCAAGGCGGGCTGCTTGGCTCATTTCGCCATGGACTTGAACGAAGTCTATATGTGCACAAATCTGAAAGGAAAATCTTCCTTCTTTTTGCCATTCAATAAGGGTTGCGGCGTTGGGATTCACTCCGGCAAGGGCAATCCTCACAATGAAAACGGCATCAATGTTTCCTATATGTGGGAAGATATCCTCAAAAAAGACACGGTGCTGTATCTGATTGATAAAATCATTTTCCTGCAAAAGGAGACCAAGAAAGACCCGGATACCGGAAAGCGTGTCACCAAGGAAACGCTGATTTTCCCCCGGTATCACCAATTCAATGCCGTGCGCAAGCTGGTGGCAGACGTCGTAGAACATCACAGCGAGAAAAATTATCTCATTGAGCACTCGGCCGGCAGCGGCAAAACCAATACCATTGCATGGCTGGCACACCGTCTCGCCTCTTTGCACGACAGGGAAAACAAAGTTATTTTTGATACGGTCTGCATCATCACTGACCGTATTGTGGTAGACCGTCAGCTTCAGAATGCCGTACTGTCACTGGAGCACAAGGCAGGGCTTATCAAGGTCATGGATGAAAAATGCACTTCAAAAGACCTGGCGGATGCGCTCAACAGCAATACAAAAATCATTGTGACCACCATTCACAAGTTCATGTACATTCAGGAACTTGTGCAGGAGCTGAAAAGTAAGACTTTTGCCGTAATCATCGACGAGGCTCATTCCTCCACCGCAGGAACTGCCATGGAAGCGGTGACATATGCTCTTTCGGAGAGCCGCAAACAGAGTGAGGCTAACCCTATTGATGTATCGGAAGAAGAAAAATCCATGGGAGATATCATCGAGGAGGAGATCGCTCGCAGCGGAAAACAGCCCAATGTTTCCATGATTGCCTTTACCGCAACCCCGAAACCGACCACTTTGCAGCTGTTCGGCTGCCTGAATGAAGAGGGAAAAAAGGTTGCCTTTGACCTGTATTCCATGAAGCAAGCGATTGAGGAAGGTTTCATTCTGGATGTGCTGCAAAATTATGTGACCTATAAAACCTATTTTGAGCTCAATAAAGCGATTGAGGATGACCCGGAGTCGGAGACGATTGCTGCAAAGCGTAAGATTGCAAAATATATTGAACTGCATGATACGAATATTGCTCAAAAAGTGGAGATCATCATTGAGCACTTCCGCAACAACATTATGAAAGAGTTAGGCGGAAAGGCAAAAGCAATGGTTATAACATCTTCACGGCAAGCGGCGGTCAAATACCGGAACGAGTTTGAGGCCTACATTTCCAAGCATGGGTACACGGGTATTCGTGCATTGGTGGCTTTTTCCGGCAAGGTTTCTTTGGACGGTCACGAATACACCGAAGCGGTAATGAACGGCATTAAGGAAGAAGATTTGCCGGAAGCGTTTGACAGCCACAGCTACCAGGTGCTGTTGGTGGCGAATAAGTATCAAACCGGATTTGACCAGCCGAAGCTCTGCGCCATGTATGTGGACAAGCGCCTGCGTGGAGTCAATGCTGTGCAGACACTTTCTCGCCTCAATCGTATTTGTGCGCCTTATGATAAGAAAACCTTTGTGCTGGATTTCAAAAATGAATATGAGGATATTCAAGCTTCCTTTGCCCCGTTCTATACCGAGACAATTCTGAACGAGACGATCACCCCTTCGGATATCCGGGCGGTGGAAGCTCAGGTGGATCAGTATAATTTTCTGGATATAGACGATATCGAGGAATTTAACGGATACTTATATCAAGAGAAAAGAACATCCAAAGAAAAGGCTCGGATGTGGGCGCTGCTGGACAAGTCTTTACAACTCATCAATCGTCACTCGGAACTGCAAAAGCTGGAAATTCGTGCAACGATCAAGCGTTTTCTGCGGTTTTACAGTTTCTTGATTCAGGCAACTTGTTTTGAAAGCGTAGATCTTCATAAGAAGTACAATTTCCTTTCATACCTGGTTAAGGAGATCGATGTGGGCAGCGGTGGAAATGATTTTGACATTGCGGACAAAATCACTGCCTCCAACTTCCGTCAGAAAAAGACTGGAGAAAAGACGCACGAGATTGAATCCAAGCCAGAGGTCAGCCTGCCAACACCCAACGAGGTCTTTATGGACGAAGCCGTGAAAAAGAAACTGTCCGAAATCATCGACGAAATCAATGCAGCGTATAACAAAAACTTTGATGTGGATGTCGCTACCAAGTCTGCGTTGCAAATGCGGGATATTCTGCTGAAGAATGGACATCTGCGGGATAGTGCACGGAATAATTCGCTGAAAGATTTCCGCTTCGCCTATTTTGACGCCGTACAGGACGCACTAATTGCCGGGTATGAGCAGAATCAGGACTTCTTTGCGCTTCTGCTTGACAACGACGAAAAGAAGCGGGAACTGATGCAAGTTTTCTTAGAGGATATTTATAAGAAACTAAGAGAGCAATAAAAAGGGGCAGTACAATAAAAGTTAAATCGCTTCAACTAAATTAACGCGAGAGAAAAAATTAAAGATAAACGTTAAAGGAAGTTCTGTTAAAGAGCTTCCTTTTTCTGTATAGATGAAATTTTTGTGAAATTTTCGTGCAGACCACGTACTGACAGCAAAAAAGTGTCCTTTATATAGTGAGGGAGTATAAAGAGGAGGTGATGCTTTTGCGCTGAAAAATGGCTATGTCGATGCGCAAAAAGAAAACTCGGCAGAAAAATTTATAAAAATTGGGAGAAATTTTTTCTGAAACCGTGTACTGACGAGGAAAAAGTGTCCTTTTATAAGTGAGGGGTGAAGTATCGAGAAAAAGGACGAAAAAGGGGAAAAACGGTCTGGGACAGAGAAAAAAGGCAGATCAAAAAATATGAAAATGTAGCGAAAAGAGACTGATTTTTGAAGCAGGTAAAGAAAAAATCATAAAACTGATTTTTTGCGGCTTTGAGACGAAGTGGGAAACCCACTTGTCTTTTACTATGAATTACGGGAAAGGAGGGGAAAAATAAAAATGAATTGAGGAACAAAGGTATTGCCATGCCAGGCAAATAAACGAGTCGGAGACAAAAAAGTTTGTAAAATTTTCAAAAACAGCTTGACTATTTCCTCTGTAATAAGTATAATAAAAATACATAGTCGTATATATACGAAACACATAAAACGGAGGGAAAGTGATGACGAAGGAAGAATTGGAGAGGAAGTCTGAGACGGAAGGGCTGACGGCGGAAGAGGTTACAGAGTATCAAAGGATTGTAAAGCCTGTGCGGCACGTCTACGGCAAATACGGGACGATGAAGAAAAAATATCTGGAAGAGCATGATTGGGTAAAAACAGCGGCGCTCGGGAAAGATTTGCCCGAATATCTGCACGCGATCGACAGGGCGGCGGATGACCTCTACGAAACCATGTATGAAAAGCTGAAGAAAGACGAGCGCTTCCGAAGAACGGGAAACTTCCTTGAAGACGTCAGTCGTGAAAATGCGGTAAAAAGCATCATCGAGGAAGAGATTCTTTCCGAACTCATCTACGGGGAGGCTGAATTATGAGAGTTTTACGGATCATAGGTGCGGTGGCGAGCTTTGTTTTGGCAGGCTTGCTGATCGCAGAAAATCTGATCATGAACGCAATCGGCGCACTGATATGTATAATTGAAAAGTGAGGAACGGAACTATGGTAACGAGAAAAGAAGATACGCCCGCAAGGCTGGCAAAAAGAAGGTATGAAGAGAAAAACAAAGAGAAGCGGCAGGAAAAGAGCGGCAATTTTCAGACGATGATTCCGCGCGAACTTCTCGTTGAGATCAATGCCTTTCTGAAAGAGAACCGTATTTCCAAAGTGGAGTTTATCAGGCGCGCCTATGAGCTCATGAAAACGGAACACAGCGGAATGTAGAGATACACTTTACACACCCGTAATATCGGGAATTGAAAAGGAGTATTTTGTGATAGGGGAGCCGCGCGCATCTTTCCGCTATGCGCGTGAGCTGTAAAACAAAGGGAAAAGCAAGGCAACGGAGAGTAGTCGGTAACAGAATGATAATGAAAGACAGAGCCGTGTCGGCATAGAAAAGATAAGACAGAAATCCCGACCCTTGCGACCTATAAGGCAAAAACAGACGGAATTTGAATTACGGTCAGAGGACGGATAACGAGACAAAAGAGGTAATCAGAAAATTAAGTGAAGATTACGATAAGAGGCTGGTGGCAGTGAAGTTTCTGAAAGTGCTTTGCAGAAAAGGCATTCTGCCCGGCGAAGTGATGGAAAAACTTATTCTGCGTGAAAGAAAGCTTATGAAGGAGGATGAATGATAAGGGAGAGATTCAGAGACAGAAAAATGGTCTTTTACGGGCGAGTATCGACCGAGCACGAGGCGCAGCTTTCCGCCCTTGAAAATCAGATGCAGTGGTATGACGACCAATTAAAGTATCATCCCAACTGGACGCTGTGCGGAAGATATATCGATCAGGGCATTACGGGAACACAGGCGAAAAAGCGACCCGCTTTCCTGAAAATGATGGAAGATGCAAGGGCAGGCAAGTTCGATTTAATCGTAACCCGTGAGGTCTGCCGGTTTGCGAGGAACACCGTCGATACCCTTGTGGCGACGAGAGAACTCAAAAATATCAACGTCGAGGTGTATTTCGTGGAGGACAACATCTGGACGCTGGACGGCGACGGGGAACTGAGACTGACAATCATGGCAACGCTCGCGCAGGACGAGAGCCGCAAAATTTCCGAGCGTGTGAAGGCGGGGCAGCAAGTCAGCCGTATGAATAAAATGCTCTACGGCAACGGAAACATTCTCGGCTATAAGCGCGTGGGCGATACGTATGTCATAGAGCCCGAACAGGCGGAGACGGTTCGTATGATTTACGGCTGGTATCTGCAGGGCGACGGCATGCGGACGATCATGGGGAAACTCATCGAGAACAAGAGAAAGTGCGCGAGCGGCATCGTCAGATGGGATACGACCAAGGTTTCGCGCGTGCTGCATAACGCTACCTATATGGGTTATATCGGTTACAATAAGTCGTACAGAAACAACTTTCTCGATCAGAAGATTATTCATAACAAGGAAGAAGATTACGTGCTCGTAAAGGGAGATTTCGAACCGATCATTCCCGAAGACGTGTGGTATGCTTGCAGAGATCTGCGGCTGGACAGGTCAACGACGGTGCCTGCGCTTGTAAAGAGCAAGCAGATGAGAATCGGTGTAACGCCGTCGACCGACGTGTGGACGAATAAACTGCGCTGTGCGTGCGGTTCTAAATTCAAACGTTATAAATGGCGGCAGGATAAGGACGGACAAAGGCATTTCGGTTACAGTTGCTATTCGCGTTTTAACAACGGCAGTGCGGGAAAGCGGCAGGAACTCGGGCTTGATACCGAGGGGTATTGCGACATGCCTTCCGTGAACGAGACCAAACTCGACGTCATGGCGGCGGTGCTGTTCGATACCATTATGGAAGATAAAGAGGACGTGATTGAAGAGGCGGTAAAGACGCTGAATGAAACGCTCAAAGAGATCAGGACGGAGAGCAAGCGCGATTTTTCGGGATACCAAATGCGGATTGAAAAGGCGGAAAAGAAACTGGATACTCTTCTTGCCATGCGGGCGGACGGGGAGATCGGCAAGGAAGAATACGTTCGGGTAAAGGCGAGATGCGATCAGGAGATCAAGGAACTGAAAAATGCCATGCTTGAAAGCGCGCAGGATCACCCGAAGGAAGAGAGTATCGACATGGATTACGTCCGCGACCTGCTCGGAAGAATTACCTTTACCGAAAACGGAAAGACGGACAAAGACGTACTCATGGAGTTTATCGACACCGTTACGGTAGAGAAGGACAATATCTTCCTGTGGGGGCTTTGGCTCAGGAATAAGCCGACATATTTCAGGATGACGACGGAGGGGCGCGGAAAGAAAATGGCGGCGCGGTGCGAAGAGGGAGAAAAGTACCCGAAAAGCAACGCTCCGCCCCCGAAATGGGGTAAAAACGGCCGTTTGCTCTCCGCAGGCTGTAGCCGGGACAGGCAAACATCAAGAATCCCCGCAAATAATTGCGGAACATAAAAGGGGACCTGCCTTGCGCAGGTTCCTTTTTAATTTTGTTTGGGACAGGCTAAAATTACTTTGAGAGGTTTCATGCGGTTATATTGAAAAATAATTTTATTAACCTCAAACAAAACTAAACGGCTTGAATAATTTTATATATTATGATATGATCAATTGGTACGGAGGGTGGCTATGGCAGCAAATTTTCAAAACAATTTGATTATTGTGAAAGGTGAAGATAAAACTGCTTCAATTCAGTCATGGAAGTTTGATAGTTATAAGCCTGTGGTGTATATAACTTATAGTAACGGTAAAAGTTATCCGTACAATACCAATGACGTATTATTTTTAAAATATCCCAACAATATTTCGATTTTTAATCAATTAGTCTTATATAAAGGATGTGTCCAATATGGAGTAAAAACAGTACAGTTTTTTGACTCATATTGCAGACTGATTTACAGGAACAACCATTCTAAACTTTGTTTAGTGCAAGATATTAAAATTATCGAATCGGCATTGAGTGATGATAAATGCCTTAATTGTTTTAATTACTTAAAAGACATTGCTACGGCAACAGGGCTTACTATTAATGATTATAATATTCTTGCCGGTCACTATGAAAAAATAGATTTTATTCGCGCCGATAGCGTTATGGCTTCTTTTTTAAGCGGAAAGCGAAATCTGTCAGATGGTAGTAACAAAAAAACAAATATATATCCTTTTGGGTTTAATATAAGCCAACAACAGGCTGTTGATAATGCATTGAAATCTATAAGTATTATTGAAGGGCCACCCGGAACGGGTAAAACTCAAACAATATTGAATATTATCGCCAACGCAGTTATGCGGGGCGAGAGCGTGGCTGTGGTATCATGTAATAATTCTGCTACAGATAACGTATATGAAAAATTAAAGAAATATGGAATAGAATTTATTGCTGCTCCACTTGGAAGTACAGCCAATAGAAATAGGTTTTTATCTGAACAGGAGAATCAGCTTCCGGACATGTCATTGTGGAAAGACCGTCCAAATACAATGATGATGTCGGACATGATAACGGAACTAAATGAAAATCTTAAATTAAAAAATGAACTATCCATTCTATTGGCGGAAGAAGATGGACTGATAAAAGAAAAGGCGCATTTTGATGATTATTATAAAACATTGGTTGTTGATTCGCCCTTACCGGAATTCGCAAATAAAATAACAGCAAATAAAATTTTAGAGTTTTCCTTAGAGTATGAATACCTTTTTTCTCAGAAATCAAAAATCGGTTTTTTTAAGAAAATTACACTATGCTTCTTGTATGGGCTCAAAAAAACAAATTTTTTTGGAAAAGATTGCGAAATAATATCTGCATATTGTCAAAACCTCTTTTATGAAAGAAGACTTAAAGAGATTTCATCGCGTCGTTTAACGATAGAAAATTTGTTAAAAACGTACAATTTTGATAAAAAAATGGAAGAGTATGCTAAATTATCAATGCAATTATTTAAGCACGCATTATATGAAAAATATAAAGAACGGAAACGACGTGTTTATACGGCAGACGATTTATGGCATGACGCCGAAAAATTTATTGACGATTATCCGGTAGTTTTAAGTACAACGTATTCTCTTCGTTCAAGTCTTTCATCTCGAACCAGTTATGACTATATTATTATCGATGAGGCTTCACAAGTCGATTTGGTCACGGGCGCGCTTGCTCTGTCCTGCGGAAAAAAAGCGGTGATAGTAGGCGATTTAAAACAACTGCCAAACGTGGTAGACAGAGACAAGAAAGCAATATCTGATCGAATTTTTTCGAAATATAATTTGGCGGATGCTTATCGTTTTTCGGATCACAGTTTACTTTCTTCTATCGTAGAGCTGTTTGGCGATGCGCCAAGAGTTTTATTAAAAGAACATTACCGTTGTCATCCGGAAATAATAGGATTTTGCAATCAAAGATTTTATAATAATGAGTTAATCGTGTTGACACAACCCAAATCGGACCGTCAAGCGATGATGGTTTATAAGACTGTTGCGGGGAACATGGCGAGAGGACACGTAAATGAAAGGCAAATAGAAGTCATCAAAAATGAAGTGATCCCCGAGCAAAAATTAAATATTTCTGATGGCTCTATCGGAATCGTGACTCCGTATCGGGATCAGGCGGATCGTTTGCAAGAAGAATTTAAAGGAACTTCCGTCAAGGCAGATACAGCTGACAAGTTTCAAGGTCAAGAACGCGGCGTTATAATATTCTCTACAGTTGACAATGAAATAGGGGAATTTGCTTCAGATCCGAATCGTCTTAATGTTGCCGTTTCACGAGCGATAGATCAATTTATTGTTGTTACGGACGGAAACGATAATGATAAAGTTTCGCCAATTCATGAATTGATAGAGTACATAAAATATCACAATCACGAAATAATAGAAAGTAAAATTAACTCGGTTTTCGATTATCTATATGAAGCAAATGCAGAAGCGAGAGAAGCTGTTTTACGTAAATATGGCAGAGCTAGTCAATATGATAGTGAGAACCTAATTCTTTTATTGATTAAAGATATATTGAAAGCCGATGGTTTTTCTAAATTGAATGTCGTAATGCATGTTCCTTTGCGTTCGTTGATCAGCGATTTATCGATTTTGAATGTACGTGAATTGCAGTTTGCTACGAATCATTTGGCTCATGTTGATTTTCTGATTTTTTCAAGAGTTACGCATCAACCGATGCTTGCAATAGAAGTTGACGGGTTTGCTTATCATAATACGGATAAACAACGTGAGCGCGATTTGCTAAAAGATGGAATACTTCATAAATACGATATCCCTCTTTTAAGATTGAACACCACAGGAAGTGGAGAAAGAGAAAAAATATATTCTAAAATTGCCGAGTTGATAAACAAATAAAATCTTGTTTTATACGTGCGGTATTCGCGCAGGCTAACATCCGTAATCCGAGGTCCTAAATCTTTAATTAAAACCTAATAAAAACACTATATATTGTGCTTTTGAGCCTGTATCGAAAAGATGCAGGCTCTGTTTTTTTTGGTTTTTTAGCAAAAAATAAGCCAAAAAATCATTAAAAAAGTTTTATTCCACTTAAATTGAACACTTTAAGTTTGTTTTAATCATATAATCATTAATTAAAAACGAACAAAATCGGTCAATCTTTTTATTTGATAACAGATAAGACAAAGGAAAAAACTATATTTAAACTTCGATTTAGGTGGTTATTTTTAAAAGGACAAACTTAAAAACCGCGCAATTATATTCTGTTAAAAATGTCATTTTGCGCTTGAAATTTATATACTGTGGGGATATAATATTAAAAAGAATTTCAGGAGAAGAAGTATGGCTAATACCAAAGAACGCAAAAAAATAATAAGAGAACTCTTGGACATAACGGACGAAGAATTTTCAGACGAAGAACTGATACACAGACTCACCATGACGGAAATTACCAAAGGCTCAAACAAAAAGGATAAGCCGTCCTTCGGACAGCGTGCCGCGGATGCGGTTGCTCGCTTTGCAGGCAGTTGGGCGTTCATATTCAGTTTTATAGGCGTAATGGTCGTCTGGATGGTGGTAAATGCGGTTCTGGCTTCCGACGCATTCGACGGATATCCTTTTATTCTGTTAAACCTTGTGCTTTCCTGTATAGCGGCAATACAGGCTCCGCTTATCATGATGAGCCAGAACCGTCAGGAGGCAAAGGACAGGGAGCGCGCCGAGAGCGATTATCGCATAAATCTGAAAAGCGAACTTATTATAGATGACTTACACCGCAAGTTAGAAGAGGTGTTGGAAATTCAGCGAAAACTTTCCAAACAAATAGACGAGTTGTCATCCTCACGTGTATGCGATAAGTGCGCGGACGACAATGCAAATCCGTCGGCAAATAAATCCGAAAAGAAAGTGCAATAAAGTGCATAAAGACAGGTTGGTAATGTAATCGGTTATGTAAGTCACAATATAAAGACAAAGCAAAAGTGGCGTCAGATGGCGTAAACAGCCTGAAATATACTTACAGTGCAACGTCTTTTTCCGTCAGTTCGTGCCCGTTTATTTTCGTCAGGTCATCTTTAAGTTTGCCGATTGATTAATTGGCGGAAAGTCTTGCATGCGACAGGTAAAGACCGTTTTGCGCAATTTCGAACTATATAAAATGCGATACCGTCAGTTTTAACGGCATTGAGAAAACCGTTTTGAACCGTGAAGACATACTCAAATGCATAGTGAAAATGCAAAAAGTCAATTGATCGAGACCGTTTCAAGGGGAAAAACAGCGGTGCAAATATTTGTCAGGCATTTTTGCAGTATGAAATCCGTTTTGCCCGTAAGCAATACAAAAAACTCTTTCGATTTAACGTATAACGTCTGTAACGTTACGTCGCAAAATCAACAAGGCTTGTCCCTTTAGTAGGACAGGCTTTTTTTGCTGTAACAATTTACCGCTGAAAAGAGTGTGTTCGGGCAGTAAATCCCCGTTTAATAAAGCAGACTTTGCGATTAGCACTTACTTAAAATGGCTAATAAACATTTCGGTTTCCGTAACAGACCAAACTCTGCGACATTAAAACTTTGACCGTAAATTAAGAGCAACATCCCATACGACATATATAAAAAAATCATTTTTTTGCATTGAAACCGTTGACAATCGCTTCGCTTTTGTATATACTGTATTTGAACATTTGAAGAACTGTTCAAATATAATAGTGTTAGGAGGCCGTGGTATGGAAAATCAGACGGATACAAACAGTATCAAAAACAGGCTTCCCGACGAAGAAACGTTGTACGATGTCTCCAACCTCTTTAAAATGTTCGGAGATAGGACAAGGGTAAAAATATTGAGTTGTCTGCAAATACGCGATATGTATGTGGGCGAACTGGCGCAGTCGCTCGATATGACCGACTCTGCCGTATCTCACCAACTGCGCGTGCTTCGTTCGGCAAAACTGGTGCGCGGAACTAAAGAGGGTAAAGAGGTAAAATACTCGCTTGACGACGACCATGTCACAAAAATACTCGAATACGGGCTTACTCACGTAAACGAGGGAAAGTAATTACAGGGGTTGCACCCTGTTTTTAAGGCAAAACAATTGAACATTTGCTCAAAAAAGCAACTAATCAAGCATAAAAATTGCTTGGTAACAGAGAATATCTGAAATACGGAGGTAGTGTTTATGAAAAAGAATTACAGACTCGAGAATCTTGATTGCGCAAACTGCGCCGCTAAAATGGAACGCGCAGTTGCAAAGATTGACGGCGTCGACTCGGTAAGTATAAGTTTTATGGGACAGCGTATGTCTATCGACGCTGACGAGTCTCGTTTCGACAAAATTATGGACGATGTAGTAAAGGCGTGTAAAAGGGTAGAACCTGACTGTAAAATCATCAGGTAACCTGTATTGTTTTAAGAGGGCTTTTATGAAATATTCAATGAGTAAAAGGGAAAGAAAAAATCTGATACGCATTGTTGTGGCATTTGTTTTGTTTGTTGTCATATTCGCAACCGACAAAATTCTGCGAGGCGGACTCGGAGGCGTGTTCGGCGGTGCGGCGTCGTGGGTATTTCCTTTTTGTCTTTACCTTGCGGTATATCTTATAATCGGTTACGACGTTCTGTGGAAAGCGATACGGAATATTTGTCACGGGCAGGTATTCGACGAAAACTTTCTGATGTGCGTTGCAACGCTCGGCGCGTTTGCTCTTGCCATTTACAGGGGAGCGACAGGACAGGAAATAGAGGGCTTCGACGAAGCCTGCGCCGTTCTTCTTTTTTATCAGGTAGGAGAATGGTTTCAAAGTTACGCCACGGGAAAATCGCGTAAATCTATTGCCCAACTTATGGATATCCGTCCCGACTACGCAAACGTCATACGGCAGGATAACAGCGTCGAAAAAGTTGATCCGTCCGACGTCAAAGTCAACGACATTATTTTGGTAAATCCCGGCGAAAAGATTCCTCTTGACGGTATAATTACTGAAGGCTCCTCCGCGCTGGACACAAAGGCTCTTACCGGCGAGTCGTTGCCGCGTGAAGTGCATACGGGCGCAGAGGTTATAAGCGGTTGCGTCAATCTGACTTCGCAGATCAAAGTCATGGTCACAAGAGAGTTTTACGACTCTACCGTATCTAAAATTCTCGAACTTGTGGAAAACGCTTCGGAACAAAAATCAAAGGCGGAAAACTTTATTACGAAATTTGCAAGATACTATACGCCCGTTGTTTGTGCGGTGGCTCTTTTGCTTGCAGTTATTCCGGGATTAATTACAAACGACTGGTCCACATGGGTTTACCGTGCGCTGAGTTTTCTTGTCGTATCTTGTCCCTGCGCGCTTGTAATATCCATTCCTCTTTCATTCTTTGCCGGAATAGGCGCTGCGTCGAAGTACGGCATACTTATAAAGGGATCGAATTATCTCGAACAATTCAACCGTGCCAATACCTTCGTGTTCGACAAGACGGGAACGTTGACTAAGGGAAATTTTGCAATCGCAAAAATCTCACCTGCGGAAAACGCAACCGAAATACTTCGTCTTGCAGCAATTGCCGAGCAGGACTCCAATCACCCTATAGCAAGATCCGTTGTTGCCCATTACGGCAAGCAAACGGAAGGCGGATATACTTTGACTAATGTTGCAGGAGCGGGAATTATAGCAGAAAATGGCACTGACACAATTTACTGTGGCAACGAGAAACTTATGGTGCAGAACGGCATACCGTTTGAAAAGGAAACGGGGGTAGGCACTGTTGTATATGTTGCCCGAAACGGCAAATTTGTAGGATCCATTCTGATTGCCGACCAACTGAAAGAAGAAACAAAGCAGGTGATAAGCGAACTCAACGCTATGGGAAGCAAGACCATCATGCTGACAGGCGACAACGAGGCAATAGCAAAAGACGTTGCGGAACAAGCGGGACTCACTGGATATAAAGCGTCGTTACTGCCACAGAATAAAGTCGAGGAAGTACAGCAACTTCTTGCGCTGAAAAAACAAAAAGACGTGCTTTGTTTTGTAGGAGACGGAATCAACGATGCTCCCGTTCTGATGCGCTCCGATATAGGTATCGCCATGGGCGGCGTGGGCAGCGACGCGGCAATCGAGGCTTCCGATATCGTGCTTATGAAGGACGATCTAAGAGGAATTTCCTTGGCAAAACGTATTGCCAAAAAGACAATGGCAATAGTGTATGAAAATATAATATTCTCTATTGCGGTAAAAGTGATTATCCTTATACTTTCCGCATTCGGCATTGCCAACATGTGGCTTGCAGTATTCGGCGACGTGGGAGTAGCAGTTATTGCAATTCTCAACGCAATGCGTGTTAACAGCAAATACGACAAGCCTTGCGCCGATAAATCGGTCTGTAAATAATTTTAATATACTTCTTACTTGACTTAAATAGTTTTATATAGTACTATATCGGTACCGTATAAAACTATTTTTTTTACAGGTACGTCGCAATAGGAAGCAACGTCATTTTAAATAAGATGCGAGTGCTATGTGTTACAAATTACGATGAAGGTCGATCGGCGTCAATACATTAAGTCGTGCAACAGGCGTTTTATGATTATTAAACTTACAAATTCTTTTAAAACAATCAAGGATTAAAACTATTTACGAGGAATTTCAATATGAAAGAAAGACAGGGCGGTTTTCTTATATCGAAAATAAAGGCGATAGGAGGGCGCAGATTTGACAGAATATTGCAGCAAAAGAATATCGATGCCTTCAACGGCGCGCAAGGCAAGATTTTGTATTTGTTGTGGAACAACGGGAAGATGACCGCCACGGATATTTCACGCAAAAGCGGTCTTGCAAAGACTACAATTACTGCAATGCTTGCAAGAATGCACGAGCAGGGACTTGTGAATTTTGCGGAAAATTCCTCTGACAAGCGCAGCGCTTTTGTCAGCCTTACGCCTGAGGCTTTGAAGATGAAGGAGCAATACGACGACGTGACAAGGGAAATGGAAAATATTTATTATAAAGGATTTACCGATGCCGAAGCGGAACAGTTTGAAAGTTTTCTCAAACGTATACTAAGTAATTTGGAGGAAAACGATGAGTGAAGAAATAAAAACAGGGTTTGTAAAGGTAAAAAGCGTGCTTACTAAGTCTGATCTGCCCATTGCAGGATATTCAGTCAATCCTTACATAGGTTGCACGCACGCCTGCAGGTATTGCTATGCTTGCTTTATGAAGCGGTTTACCGGACATGCGGAGCCTTGGGGAACATTTCTGGACGTAAAGTATTGGGACAAAATAAAGAACCCCCGAAAATACGACGGTCAGACAATGATCGTTGGCTCGGTTACCGATGCGTATAATCCTCAGGAAGAACAGTTTTGCCGCACTCGTGAATTTCTCGAAGAGATGCAGGGAAGCAATATAAATCTGATCGTAACGACAAAATCCGATCTTGCCGTTCGCGATCTTGATCTTATAAAAACTTTTCCGTCGCCATTGGTAAGTTGGTCGATAAATACTCTCGACGAAAAGTTTAAAGACGACATGGACAAAGCGGTGTCTGTACAACGCAGAATCGCGGCAATGAAAAAGTGCCATGACGAGGGAATACGCACAACCTGTTTTATTTCTCCTATTTTCCCCGAAATAACGGATGTGTTCGCCATCATAGACAAAATAAAAGATTTCTGTGATTACATCTGGTTGGAAAATCTCAATCTGCGCGGAAATTTTAAAGCGGATATATTGAATTATATTGCGGAAAAGTATCCTGACCGCAAGTCGCTTTATCAGCAGATTTACACCAAAAACGATGTAACGTACTGGGAAATTTTAAACAGACAGGTAGAAGAATATGCTACAAAAAACGGACTTATGTACATAACAGACAAAGAACCGTTTTTGCGCGATCCCAACGGGAAACCCGTCATAATCAATTATTTTTATCATTCGCAGATAAAACAATCGGCTAAAAGACAGTAAACCGAAAGAAATAATCTGCCCGCTGTTCTCGTTGTTCTGGGGAATAATTGCAGCAATATTTGTGTATTTTTTGTTTCAGCCTCTCGACAGTCTTGTCGACATGGCGGTGAACAACGACCCGTTCTTGTTTTTTTTGCCGACAAATAAAAGCGGTGCTGACAAAAACACCGGGTGTGTTACTTATTCTTTGTTGTTGACTTTTGTTTTGACGTGGTATGCTTTGCACGGCAGTATTAAATGTTTAATTTTATTGCACGTGGCACTAAAAAAAGCGCGGTAATCGGTGCCAACCGACTTGCTTTGTAAACTTAGTGCGCGCCTTTTGAATGGCGAATGTGACTGCGTTACTTGACACTTGCATTAAAAATGTGCCACAATATAAGCACCGTTGTAAAATCGTGACAAAAGGTGACGAATTGCATGGAACATTTATGCAGTTGCTGCGTTTTGCGCATTGTTGGGAAAGCAACGGTCAGAATCCGCTTTAAAAGAGGCTTGAATGAATACGACTGTAATTACCGTTTTAGGGTTTTTAGTGATTTTTCTTGCCACAACGCTGGGAAGTTCGGTAGTGTGGTTTTTCAAAAAAGACATTTCGGAAAAAATAAACACCGTGTTTTTGGGCTTTGCGTCGGGAATAATGATTGCGGCGTCCGTCTGGTCGCTGATAATTCCCGCCATCGAAGGAGCAACCGAAAGTTGGGGCAGTTGGAGTTTCCTTCCTGCCGTAATCGGATTTATTGCGGGCGGACTGTTTCTGGTGCTTATAGACCGTATTGTTCCGCATTTTCACAGCGGTACAAACGAAGAAGAAGGTCCGCACGCTCCCGCACTGTCCAAGTCTATGAAGATGTTTCTTGCCGTAACTATACACAACATTCCCGAAGGGCTTGCCGTGGGATTTGCCTTCGGAGCGGCGGCTACGTCGGGAGAATATGCCGCATATATTTCAGCGCTTGCGCTTGCAATAGGAATGGCGGTGCAAAATTTTCCCGAAGGCGCTGCGGTGGCATTGCCGATGAAATCGGTTACCGGCAGCAGACTGAAGTCTTTTCTTTACGGAACGGTAAGCGGTGCGGTGGAGCCCGTTTTTGCCGTTGCGGGATTTTTTCTTGCGTCTCAACTTGCGCTTTTGCAACCGTGGTTTCTTGCATTTGCGGCGGGAGCGATGATTTTTGTGGTTGCCGAAGACCTTATACCCGATTCTCACCTTGCTTCCCATCCGCATCTCGGCACATGGGGAGTAATGATCGGATTTGCGGTAATGATGGTTCTTGACGTTGCTTTGGGTTAAAGAGCATTTAAAACATCGTCTTTACAAACAGTTAAAAATCGTGTACAATTATGTACAGGGGTGAAGTGTTATGCGCATACGCGAATCGGAAGAAATGTATCTTGAAACAATATTGTTGCTCAAACGTGAAAAGGCAAACGTGCGCTCCGTCGACGTCGTGGAAAAACTCGACTACGCCAAATCCAGCGTTTCCCGCGGAGTCAACCTGCTTGTAGACAAAGGTTACATCACACTCGATCACAACAGCGGTGACATAGACTTTACCGAAACTGGCAGAAAAAAGGCGGAAAGTATCTACGAGCGTCATCGCGTTCTTACGCAAGCATTGGAAAAAATAGGCGCCGACCCCGTGCTCGCCGAAGAAAACGCATGCCGTATCGAACACGTAATTTCGGAAGAATTGTTTGAGATTATCAAAAATTTTGTTCGTAACTGACGTGTGTTTGACGGCAAAACGCAAAAACTCCACCCGCTTGCTGTGGGTACTGTAAAGACAGTAAAGGTAATTAATATTTACGTATCGACAACATATGGCAAATACGGAAGGTCGCCCGAGGCGACCTTTTTTTTGTTGCAAATGAAAAGGCTGAATGTCTGTTTTTGTCGGATAAATATACAATGTGCGGTTAAAGTGTCCCAATTTCAGTTGTACAGCACGGCATTGCGTTTTTGTACAAAGCAGAGGTGTGCTTGTCGGTTGCTTTTTTTTGACAAAAGGTATATAATACTCGTTACGGTCGGAAGTTTTGTCGGGATTGCAAGAGTGAAATTTCAGTATATAAACTGTCGGAGGTTAAATGGAAACAGTAAAAAACGTAACGCTGGACGAAGAAAGAGCATTGTACGGAAAACATGATCTGTTGGTAAGCAACGTGTCTTTTGACGGCCCCGCTGACGGTGAAAGCGCATTAAAGGAATGTCGTAATATTACCGTGGAAAAATGCTTTTTCAACCTGCGCTATCCTATGTGGCATATACACGGGCTCAAGGTAACGGACAGCGAACTGACTGTTGCTTGCCGTGCGGCATTGTGGTATTGTGAGAATGTGGAAATCGACAACTCTCAGATGCACGGGATAAAGGCTTTGCGTGAGTGCAAGAACGTCACAATCGGAAATTGCGACATAGTTTCTCCCGAATTCGGTTGGTCGGTAAACAACATTCATATGACCGATTGTACCGCCCAAAGCGAGTATTTTATGTTGCGTGCGGAAAACCTTGTGTTTCGTAACGTCAGATTCAGCGGAAAGTATTCATTTCAGTATATCAGAAACGCTCGATTTGAAAACTGTGTGTTTGACACCAAGGACGCATTCTGGCATGCCGAAAACGTGGTTGTAAAGGACAGTATCGTAAACGGAGAGTACCTTGCATGGTATTCGGACAAATTGACTTTTGTAAATTGCACATTGAGCGGTACGCAACCACTGTGTTATTGCAAAAATCTCAATCTTGTAAACTGTCAGATGAACAACGCAGATCTGTGCTTTGAAAAATCTTACGTCAATGCGGAAATAACTACGCCCGTCATCAGCATCAAGAATGTTTACGGCGGAAAGGTTTGTGTTCCCGAAGTCGGGCAGATAATTTGTGATGACGAAAATGCCAAAGGGCAAATTGTCGTTTCGCAACGCAGACTTGCGGTATGATTGACGTCGTAGTATTTAACTTTTCTTTGTGCAATGCGATTTTTGACAAACGTAGTGCGATTTTTGCAAAAGCAACCGTTAAAGTCTGCAATCGCCGTACTGCAATTACAGCAGGGCAGAAAACAATTTATTAAGTATAAACGGAGATAATAATTATATGTTCAGATCCAGATATCTTTCATTGACAATTACGTCTGTAGTGTTGGCAATAGCCGTTATTTTGGGCTGTTGCGTACTGGTTACTCCCGGTGCATCAAGCAATCTTGACGGATTCAGCGCACAAAACGCTTTGTCGCATTTGAAGGTCATCGCTTCCGAACCTCACTCGGTATTTGACGCCGAAGCGCATGAGAAAGTGCGTCTTTACATCAAACAGACTCTTACTGACATGGGGCTTACCGTTGAGGAGCACAACTGGAACAAGGAAGATCTTGACTTTAAAGGAGACCTTGCCGAAGACGGTACTTTGGACAAGACCAAACCTATACCGTACGATGTAAAAAACCTGTGGGTAACTATTCCGGGCAAGAGTGAAACGGGCGTGTTGCTTATGGCTCACTACGATTCGAGAGGACACGCCGCGCGTGACGGCGAAGAAGGCGGTTCTTACGGTGCGGCTGACGACGGATTCGGTGTCGTGACATTGCTGGAAATAGCAAGACTTTACGCAGACGCCGACCCCGACAAACTGGAAACGAGCATTTACATCTGCTTTACCGACGCCGAAGAAACGGGAATGTTCGGCGCGACGTTGGAATCCATGCAAAACGACATAGTTAAAAATAAGGTTAACTTTGTCATCAACGTCGAGGCGCGCGGAGTAAGAGGTCCCGCGTACATGTTCGAAACAAGCAAAAACAACGGCAAGGTAATAGACCTGTATGCCAAGGCGGATCTTCCGATGACCTATTCCGTTGCCACGGCGGTGTACTCGGTAATGACCAACTTTACCGACTTCACCCCCATGCTGGAAATAGGTAAGGCGGGTATAAATTTTTCCACCCTTGACAACATCAATTACTACCACGTTCCCGCCGACAACGTTTCAAACATCAATGTTAACAGCATACAACATTACGGAAGTCAGATTATTCCCGTTTTGAACGAATACACATCCAATGCCGCGTACGCCGATATAAATTACTTTAAAGATACACAGGACGCGGTGTTCTTCAACATTTTACCGGGAGTGCTTGTGCGTTACTCGGAAACACTTGCGAAAGTGCTTGTTTTCGTAGGCATTGCAATTTACGCAACCGCAGTTGTACTGTTGGCAAAACAAGGCAGACTCAACGGTAAACGCGTTGCCGTCGCTCTGGCAATTGTATTGGCAACGGTTATCGGCGCGGCAGTTGCCGGATTTGCCGTGTCTTACCTGACCGCTTTGGCAGTAGGTCACAAATGGAATCTTACCAACCTGCGTGTTACGGCGTCAGGTATACCTTTTGCATTGTCCCTTGCGATAGTGCTGGGATTGGCGTTGTGGTTCTGCCTGAAAAAGTTTAAAAAGCACAACAATTCCGCAACGGAATATCTTGTCGCGGGAGCGGGCTGGAATATGTTGTTTGCCACAGTCACCGTATTTGCGTTGTCGGGAACATCTTTCCTGTTTTTCTGGCCTGCGTTTTTCGCGTCGGTGGCTTTGCTTGTCAAGGCGTTGACTGCAAATGCCGTCGCGGGACATATAGTATATTCGGTAACAAACGCATTTACGTTGCTTATCTTTGTTCCGTTGATATATTCGCTGTTTATTGCTGTTACAACGGGAGGTTTGCTTGCGCTGACATTGCTTTTGGCATTTGCGCTTTCGGTGGTTTTGCCTTCGGTATTTTTGCAAAAAGACATAAATACAGTTTGCGAAATTCCCGTTTCTCAGAATTCCTGAAAACAAATGTCTTTGAATTTAAAAACACGTCGCCTGAATAAAGCGACGTGTTTTTTTTACTTCCATAAGTTGTGAAAGTATTCGTACTTATTGCCGTTTTGTTTTAATACTTTTATATATTTAACAACTTTATTTTCTCAACATATTGAAATAGTGGCAGTTTTATGTTATAATTTAGCAAAATCTAATATGATTTGCGTCAAGGTTTAAATTTTTCGGTTTAAATATTTACGGTAATAAATGTTGTCAAAAAAGTGTTGATACACATTGAATTTAAAAGAATTATTGCGGACTACGTAACGCGCTGTGTATCTCGGAATATTTTTGTAAAAATTTTGTTTTGTCAGCGGACGTTCGGAAATTGCATTAGGGGAGAGAGTATGGTTCTGTTTTTAAATTTGAAGAGTTTCTTTAAGTCCGACAAACTGCTGTCTGCGGTGTTTTCCGTAATGATGGTCGTTTGTCTTGTAGGTGCGCTTTTCGGCATAAATTACGTGCAGTGTACCGTGGATTTCTACAACGAATACGAAACGTCCAACAAACAGTACACCGTATATACCAACGGGCAGGACGCAGCACATTGCGTCAGGACATTTCTGAACGAATACGCAGACAAGACCGACTACGTCTACGCGGAAATTCCGTTGCAGTTGGAGGATCAACCCGTAAAATTGCAAGCCATTGCACATCTTTCAGACAGGCAGTTTGCAATGCTCTCCGTTTCTTACGGCACGCCGCTTAGCATGAGTGACATTTCGGAGGGCGCGCCGAAAATCATGCTTGACGCCGTTTATTTCGACATTTCCTTCCTCGGACAAACAGTTGCGGCAGGCGGTACCGACTGCCGTGTAGTGGGAATGGGCAGCGGCAATTATTCTACGTTTTTTTCCATTTCGGATATGACAGCGGTGGAACGTATCTCTATTGTTATGATGTCTCCCGTGTACAGCGACGAAACACGGGAGGAGTTTACCCGATATCTTTCAGAAACGTTTGAAGGAATGAGGGTGGTTGCACCCGACAACGTCAACTTCATGAGTATATTCGACTTTGCTCCGATGCTGTTGCCTACGGTGGTTTTAGTGTTTTTGGGTTTTGTAAATCTGGCGTTTTTATATGTGTATTTTATAAAAATCCGCAAGAAACAGTATGCCGTGTTCAGGCTGAGCGGAGCAAGCGCATTGAATGTGTTTTTAATGTTTGCGGGTGAAATACTGACGTTGTTTACAGGTGCGTATCTGATTTCCGTTGCGGGGTACAAGGCGTTGGCAGCCTTGTTTTTCGACGGTACGTCTTCCATTGAAAGTATGACGCTTTCGGGGCTAGCGGTGTTTGACAGTATGAATTTTCTTCGCTATCTTGCAGTTTATCTTTCATTGGCGGTACTGTTTGTAGTGGCATTTATCGGTCCGTTGTTGAAAACCGTAAGGTCGGACATCGTGGTCAGGGAGAGTTGATATGAAGTTGATTTTTTCTTTGTTCAGCAGAAGACTGTTTTTAAATATTTTGGTAGCGCTGCAGATTTGCGCGTCCGTGGTGTTTGGAATGATCGCGTTGTCTGTGATGCAGAATTACCGTTTCTATTACGACGTCACCTCTTCGCTATCCGACTCTTACTTTTATTCGCCGGGCGACGAAGCAAGTTACTACGACGAAAACTCTGCGGTAATAAGATACCTCAACGACGAAAAAATAGAACTTTCACGGGTGCAGACGAATTCTTGGCTTTCCGGCTATGACCCAACTGTCGAGGATCCTCTTCGTTCGTGGTTGAATTGCTACTATACCCTTGACAATATTTACATTGTGGGCCCTGCCGTGTCGGAAATGATGTCCGCTCAACTCAAATCGGGCAGGTGGTTTACAGACGGTAAAGAAGACGGGGTAATAGAATGCGTCATTGTAGGCGATGAACGCCTGTTCCCGATAGGTACGGTTCTTGATTTGGGCGAGTTTCGTTTCGTCAAGCCCGACGAGGACTCTTCCGAACCCGGCGGCTACGTCATTGCAAATAAAGTCAGATTGCGCGTCGTGGGCAGTTGCGGTACAAGCGCGGAAGCGCTTGAAATGTCCGCTTGGACTACTCCGCCCGAAGCAATGGAACTGAGTATGTTGTTCGAAAGTCTCAACTACGGTTCCGACAACTTTTTCGAAAGTCTTTCCGCGCCGTACAAAAGCAGTAGCGACTCCGAGGACAAACCCGAATTGTCGGTAATTTGTTCCTCTGCGGCAATGTATGACAGCGTAATAGGCGCTCCGGAAAATGCTTCAAGTGTAAAAAGAGCGGTTTTTTCATTTACGGAAAACGTAACCGAACAGGAAAAGCAACAGATAATAGCAGAAATGAAAAACGAAGCAAGCGTCATTGCTGTCGAAACGCTTAGGGAAAACCAACTGAAAGCGTTCAACGCAACGTTGTTGCAATATCTGCCGTTGCTGATGTGCTTTACCGTGCTTGTAGTGGTAGGGGTGATCGGAAGCGCTATTCTCAATATGTCTGACAACAGAAGGGTGTTTCAATCGTGCTTTATCTGCGGAATGAGCGTAAGGCAAGGCTGTTTGTCTGTATTGGCTTATACGTGCATTCTGCTGACTGTTGCCGCAATGCTGACTGTGGTGAGTTGGACATTGCTGTCCGTCGCGCGCGTCGTTCCTTGGGCGCAGATGTATTTTAACGGCAACTGCGTACTGTTGGCAGTGGCGGTGTTTGTCCTGTCCGCATTGCTGATGTTTATCGCAAGTGTACCCATGCTCAAAAAATATTTTTCTGACGGAGCGGAAATATGATTGAATTAAAGGATATAATCAAAAGTTACAACTACAACAAATCCAACGAAACAGTGGCGTTGCGTTCGGTAAATCTTAAAATCGACAAAGGAGAAATGGTGGCGGTAGTTGGGCCGTCGGGGGCGGGCAAGTCTACATTGTTGCACGTTATAGGTGCATTGTGCACCATACAGTCAGGCAGTTACACCTTTGACGGAGAAGACGTTTCGGCAATGTCCGAAAACAAAAGAAGCAGATTCCGCAACGAAAAAATCGGTATCGTAATGCAAAATTTCGCGTTGGTGGAGGAGTACACGGTAGCAGACAATGTTGCCATTCCGCTGTATTTCCGCAAAGGCGTCAAAAACAGAAGGCAACTTGTGGCGGACGCAATGCAGAAAACGGGTATATACGACCTTAAAAACAAATACGCCTACCAGTTGTCGGGCGGAGAAAAACAGCGTTGCGCGATTTCCCGTTGTCTTTGCCAAAGTCCGCAGGTGATACTTGCCGATGAGCCAACAGGACAACTCGATTCGGCAAACGCCGCAAATATAATGGACATCTTCGAGCGACTGAACAATGAAGGCATGACTGTAATTGTAGTAACGCACGACGAAAACGTGGCAAACAGGTGCAAACGAATTGTGCATATTAAGGACGGTCAGGTGTTGAGCGATGTTGTCAGATGAAATTTTAAGCGTCGTGAACGTCACGCACAGATACAACGAAAGGGAAATACCTGCTCTGTCCGACATTTCATTTACATTGCGCAAAGGGGAAATGCTTGCCGTGACAGGTGCGTCAGGCGCCGGCAAAAGCACTTTGCTTAAAATTGCGGGCACATTTTTAAAGCCGACTGCGGGTGATGTAAAGTTCGAAGGCGGTATTCTGCCTTACGCTCTGTCGCAGTCGCGACTGCAAAAGTTCAGACGGGAGCAGATAGGTTTTGTCGAACAGGACTTTGCTCTTATTGACGTCCTCACCGCCGGTGAAAATATTATGCTTGCAATGCAACTGGAAGGCTGCGTAAATCACAGGTTTCTTTTCGATGTTACATCGCATCTCGGTTTAGACAAGTGTCTTGACAGGTATCCTTACGAACTGTCACGCGGCGAACAACAGCGTGTGGCTATTGCAAGAGCGGTCGCAAAAAAGCCGTGTTTGCTTATTGCCGACGAACCGACGGCAAATCTTGACAGATCCAACGGTGAAAAGGTAGAAGAACTTTTGTGGGAAATAAATCTGAGGTACGGTCAGACAGTAATATTTGCCACGCACGACAAAAGTTTTGCAGACAGGGCGATTAAACGACTGACCCTTTCCGACGGAGTCGCCGTACTTTCGACAAACAGAAAAGCAAACGGCAGGTAAACGATGAAATGTAAAATTGCTTGGCGTGAAATGGGAAAAAGCAAGGGCTTTTTTATAATGTGCTGTGCGGTTGCGTTTGTCGGAAGTACGCTTGCGTATTACGGTATGCGTGTGCTTTTGTCCGCTTACGCTTTGACGCCTTCGGCAGGCAACGCCTACGATTATAAGAACTTTTTTCTTATGGAAGGATGGTTTATATTTGCCATGTCCTTCCTTTTATGTTGCGAAATTTTATTGTTGTCGTTCTTATCGTTGCCTGACGGTTATATGCGTAACGTCGGAGTATTGAAAAAACTCGGAACGGATACGGATTATTTTACCGTGTTGCTGTCGGTGCAGTTGATTACGCTTGTTGCTCCCGCTTTGACTGCGGGTATTGCAGTGGGGGAAATTTTACTAAAATTTTGCCCCGACTTGCTGACGGGTAGAAGTCTACCCCTTGCAAAGGCGTTTCCCGCAGTGTGGCGTGTAGTGTTGCTTTATATACTTGCCGTGTTGCTTATTGCAGTATTGTCCGCGGTGCGTTGCAGTAAGGGTAAACAACCCGGTGTGCGCAGATTGCCATTGGTCAGACTTAGCAAGAAAACAAAAGGGCTTTCCGTCCGTTTGGGAGCGGTGGCGTTTTTAAGACGCAAAAGACCGATTTTTTCTCAATTGCTTTTGTGCTTTGCAATGGTATTCTTTATTTTGTTTGAAGGGTGCACGGTGTATTTTGACTTTCTGGACAGGAACTTTTATAGGAGCATATACGACTACTCTGTGACAGTGGCCGGTACCGACGGCACAACATTTGCAGAGGTTACAGACATCGTAAAAAAAGCCGACGAATATGTTTTGTGGAGGCAGTACAGAACTACGGTAAGCGTTGGAGCGTCGGATATCGTTACACGCGCCGACGCGCAGATAATTGTGCTGTCCGACAAAGATTTTAAACAACTTGCATTGTATGCGGGCGCGGATGCCGACAGTGCTCAGGCATTGCTGCAAAACTACGTTTACGGCAAGGAAACTTTTGACAAGGTGCCCGTTGTGGAGAACCCGTCGACGAACGAATATTTTCTGAACAGTGGTTTTAAGTTTAAAATAAGTGCGTATTTAAGTGACGTACCACAAAAATTCGTGTCAGGTCAAGAAGATTTGTTTGTGTACAAACTGTTTTTTAAGCAGTCGGAATTTAATTTTATGGGGGACGCCGACATATATACGGCACGTTTTTCCTGCAATGACCTTCAATTTTTACGTCAATTGACGGACGAATTGCAAGGCTTAAAGGGCGTTGTGCTGACCGATATCGCCGAAAAATATCGGTCTACTGAAGACATTGCGGTACTCAATGCGGTTTTACCTGCTTTGCTCGTTGCCTTTGTTCCTTTGCTTGCTCTGTCCGTGTTGCTGTTTTTCCTGCGCGACGTAAAGTCGCTGCGAGAAGAATGTCGCATTTTACGTTCTCTCGGAATAAGCAATTTCGCATTGACAGTAAAGACAATGACGGAGTACCTTTTGACGGCAACGCTGATCCTGATTATTACGTCTGCGCCTTCGTTGGCGCTTTTGAGATTTGCGCATTTTTCCGCATTGGGAAACGCGGTACGATTTTTTGTGCCGTGGCAGGGTTTTGTTTTCAGCGCTCTGTTTGTTTACGGCATTGCCGTAATTGTCTCTTTGATGTCCGCATCAGGCAGAAAAGTCCGTTAAAACGTTGTGCCGTTGGGCGCGATGTGATATAATTTCCCTATTACGGAGGACGGTGCAAAATGTTTTTACCCGTGACGCAAGCGGAACTGGGATGTCAGGCTGACATTGTATATGTGATAGGGGAGGCGTATGTTGATCATCCCTCTTTCGGTCATGCAATAGTTTCAAGGGTTGTAGAACACGAAGGCTTTAAAATAGCAATTTTGCCTCAACCGCAAAGCGACGCGGATTATATGCGGTTCGGTGAACCGCGCTACGGATTTTTTGTGACAAGCGGTGTCGTGGACAGCATGGTCAACAATTACACCGTTGCAAAAAAGAGACGCGCGAAAGACGTTTACAGCGAGGGCGGCGAAACGGGCAAACGGCCCGACAGATGTGTGGACGTGTACTGTCACAATCTCAAACGGCTTTTCCCTGACAGTACTGTGGTTATAGGCGGTATCGAAGCCTCTTTAAGACGGTTTGCGCATTACGACTATTGGGCGGACAAGGTGTTGCCCGGAATACTTGTTTCTTCAGGTGCTGACCTGCTGATTTACGGAATGGGCGAACGCACGTTAAAGGAAATGTGCAACTCATTGAAACGGGGTATACCTCTTAAAGGGCTCAGGGATTTAAGAGGTACTTGCTACTGCGCCGAGTACAAGGATTTTTCGAAAAAACTGCTACGTGAAATAGAAAAGGGTGAGGCATTGTTCTGTCCCTCTTTCGAAAACGTATCATCGGACAAGAAAGAATATGTCAAGGCTTTTAACATTCAGTGCCGTAACAACGACGCCTTTGCGGGACACACCCTAATACAGAAACACGGCGACAGATATATTGTGCAGAACAAAATGCAGTTTCCTTTGACGGAAAAGGAAATGGACGAAGTTTACTCATTGCCGTATGAAAGGACATATCACCCGATGTACACAAAGGGAGTGCCCGCAATAGAAGAAGTAAAATTTTCTCTCACATCAGTAAGAGGCTGTTTCGGCAATTGCAATTATTGCGCCATTACTTACCACCAGGGAAGAATAGTGCAGAAGCGCAGCAAAGACAACATTGTGGCAGAAGCGCAGAAACTCATTGCCGAAAAGGATTTTAAAGGTTACATTCACGATGTAGGCGGACCTACCGCAAACTTCCGCAATCCTGCTTGTTCCAAGCAACTGAGCCGAGGAGTATGCACCGACCGCAATTGTATCGGCTGGGAAAAATGTCCCGCGCTGGAAGTTTCGCACGACGAGTACATCGACCTTTTGCGTACATTGCTAGGTCTCGAAGGAGTAAAGAAAGTTTTCATCCGTTCGGGAATACGATTCGACTACATAATGTACGACAAGACGGACAGATTTTTGCGCGAACTTGCGGAACACCACGTCAGCGGACAGTTGAAGGTTGCTCCCGAACACGTTTCCGACAACGTTTTGCGCAGGATGAACAAGCCTTCTTTTTCCGTTTATCTGGATTTCAAGAAGCGGTTCGATGCAATAAACGAAAGATTGAAAAAGAAACAATATCTTGTTCCTTATCTTATTTCTTCCCATCCGGGGTGTACGCTCGACGACGCAATAAGCCTTGCGCTTTATCTTAAATCCATCGGCTACATGCCCGAACAGGTACAGGACTTTTATCCCACGCCTTCCACAAAATCCACCTGTATGTATTACACCGAACTGGATCCTGACACGATGGAACCTGTTTACGTTCCGAAGACAGCCAAGGAAAAAATGATGCAGAGGGCGTTGATGCAGTACCGCAAAAAGTCCAATTACCATATAGTAAAGGACGCGCTTACGGAAGCGGGAAGAACCGATCTTATAGGATCGGGCGAACACTGTCTTATAAGACCGATGCGTGAAGAACGGGCGTCGGCAAAGAGTATTCACGGTAAGACGGCAGGCAAAAGTGCACACAAATTCACACAACGTGAAAGCAAAAACAATGCTCGCAATTTCAAACGCAAGTAGAAAAGACATCGTTGATTGCGCTAAAACAAGCGGGCAACCGAATGTCTGAATGTTGCTATTTGTCTTGTAGCAGTTACGATCGGAGTGCCGATTTTATTTACGTTTTAAAAGACCAAGATACATATGCGCGATTGAAATTTATGTGCGTAAAGGTAAAATTTTCGGAGGTAAGTCATGGTAAACGTATTGCTTAATTATTACAATTTCCACGAAGACTGGGCATATAAAAATCTGTCGCCCTACATCAGACCTGAATGTAAAGTCACAATTGTGCCTTACGCTTACAGAGATTACGAGGTGGCGTGTGACGCCGACTGGCAAAAACTGTACGGTCCCGACGGCGAAAAGTATCCCAATATAATTGCGCCCTTCCTTGCATACGGAATAAGTGAAAAAAATATAAAGTGGGTGAACTTTTTTACCGATGACGGAGAATCTTCGCGCAGGAAAATAAGCAGTGCGGACATTTTGTTGTTTACGGGAGGACTTCCCGAAAAGATAACTCAACGTTTGCTTGAAAAAGGCATTACCGACGCAGTAAAAAATTTCAAAGGCGTGTTGATGGGGGTATCGGCGGGCGCAATGTTTCAGTTGGAACGTTACCACATAACTCCCGACGAAGATTACGACAGTTACGGAATTTATCACGGCATAGGATTGCTTGACGGATTTGATCTGGAAGTGCATTACACTCATTCGGAAATACAGCAACAGTGCACACAGCGCGCGTTAAAAGAATTGAAATTGCCTGTGTATGCAATGTATCACTGCGGAGGTTTGCTCATTGCCGACGGACATATTACCGTAATGGGAGACGTGGACATTCACATAAACAAAGAACGCGGTTAAAGTCCGCCGTAAGACAACCGACGTTTGGTCACGTTTGTATTTGCCGTACGTTGTTGACGGAATTAGGTGACTAAACGTCGCCTTTTGCTATTATTGAATGCGGTTATATTTGCGCGACTCGACGGGAGGGAATGTCTGATGTCATTTCCGTATTTAATTGCCGTATTTTGTAAAAGATTATAATGCGTTCTGAAGGGTGCAAACTTCGGCATGAATTTAATGTATTGCCGTATGTACTGTGTCGCGGGATGCGCAACGCGTACGCGTCGGCATCATTGACAGTCTGTTGCCTAACAGTAAAATAAACTGAAAGCATTTTTTGACCCGTAGTGTTGTTTTTTAAATATGAGTATGATATAATTTTTTCACGATACTAATGTGAAGGGTGGGAGTATACCTGATGAAAACAAAAATTACGGCAGACAGCACATGCGATCTTCCTGTCGATCTGCAACAAAAATACGATGTTACGATAATGCCTTTGTATGTTTCGCTGGGCGAAAAAAATCTCGTGGACGGCGTAAGCATTTCCCCTGAAGATATCTACGAGTACTACGCCGATACGAAGAAACTTCCCAAGTCTGCCGCGCGCAGTCAGGCGGATTACTTCGATTTCTTCAAGCAGTTTACCGACGATGGGTACGCAATAGTGCATTTCTGCGTGTCGGAATCCATGAGCGTTTCCTACCACAACGCGCTCGAAGCGTCCAAACAGTTTGACAATGTTTATGTGGTCAACACCGAAAGTCTGTCTACGGGTATGGCGTTGCAGGTGCTTTACGCCTGCGATCTCGTCGCGGAAGGCGCAACCGCCGAAGAAGTGTTTACCAAGGTCAAAAAGCGCATACCCGCAGTTCAGGCATCCTTTATACTGAACAATCTCGAATTTTTGTACAAGGGCGGAAGATGTTCTTCGCTTGCCTATCTGGGGGCAAATATGCTGGGAATAAAGCCGAGCATAGAAGTGCACGACGGCGCAATGGGCGTGGGCAAAAAGTATATCGGCCGTTTTGCGAGATGTCTGCGTAAATACGTTGAAGACACATTTGAAAAGTTTGACAACCCCGACAAGCGCAGATGTTTCGTCACACACACCAAGATGGATCCCGAACTTGTGGAGCAGGTTGTGGAAATGGTAAAGCAAAAAGGTATCTTTAACGAAATACTCGAAACGACTGCCGGATGTACGATAACAACACACTGCGGCGAAAGCACGTTGGGTGTTCTGTATATAAACGACGGCGGGGAAAACTAAGCCGACATTCATTCCATACTGTTTAAAAGTAAAGCCTTGCAGAATAAAATGCAAGGCTTTTTCATTTACATACGCCGACCTGCAAAGCGTAAAAATTTCAAAAGCGTGTATCTTTGGATGTGTTTTTTTTCGATATGTGTTATAATGCAATTGCGGTAATTACAGACATCGGTTTTGTAATCATCGAAAGAGCAGATTATATTTCGGTAAACTGTTTTTTTTTTAAATTTTCCAACAAAAATCAAAAACTGTGTGTTTAATAGTTGCAAACAGACAATTTATTGACACATTTACAGTGTAGCGACATTGGGGGAGAGCAATGTGAACAGGGCTAAACTAAATAAATGTGTGTTACGCATTAAAGAGGGCGACGAACAGGCATTTGCCGAAATGTACGAAGCCACACGAAGAGGAGTCTTTTCTTACGTTTATTCCATATTGCGCAATTTTGCCGTAGCGGAAGAGATAATGCAGGACACTTACATTAACGTAAAATTGAAGATAAGTACCTACAAGGAAGACACAAATTTTACGGCGTGGTTGTTGCAGATAGCCAAAAATCTGTCCTACAATTATCTGCGTAAAAGTAAACGTGAAACAGTTTCCGACGAAGCAGTGGTGAAAGCGGGCAAAAGTTACTCTATACCCGATGAGGGGAAGCCTGTAATTTCCGCAATGCGAAAGGTGCTCGGTCAGGAAGAGTTGCAGATAGTACTTTTGCACGTCGTTTCCGGCTACAAGCACCGTGAAATAGCGGAGTTTTTAGGCAAACCGCTGGGAACAGTGACCTGGACTTATAAAAATGCCGTCAGAAAAACCAGAGAATATCTTGAAAAGGAGGAGAAGTAATTGAAAAACAGAGATTTGTTCAAAAAACTCAATAAAGAATTCGATGAAGTTGTTCCTCCTATGTCGCAAAGGGTAAAGGAACAGCCCATCAAAGTTGCCAAACAGGCAAAAACCGCTCAGACCGTTACACCCGAAAAGACACAACGCAACGGCAGATTTTCCTTTACGTTCAGATCGGTTGCCGTCGCATGTTCCCTTTTGATCGTATTTGTGGCGTTGGCGGTAATAATTCCCAACGTAGGCTATAGGCAAAACGATACGTTTGTTTCAATGAAGATAAATCCCGAATTTTCATTAGTCGCCGACAGTAAAGGCAAGGTGGTAAACGTAGCGGCGGTAAACCGTGACGCGGAAGTGGTAATTTACGCTTTGAAAGAGGAAGGGCAGACGATTGAAGGCACCGACATCGAAGAGGCATTGGGACGTCTTGCTACCGTTTCCTATCGACTGGGCTACCGTGCCGACGGACAGATCAGTATTTCCGCGGTAAGCGTCAGAGGGGATGCGGCAACGGATGAAATATGTCGCTCGGCAAAGGCCGAAGTGGAAACATCCCTTGCCGACATTGCGCAAGTTACCGTCGACGCAGTGCGCGAAAGCGTCGAAGAACTGAAACAACGCGTGCAGACATTTGCCGACGACGTGCAAGACGATTTGCAATCGCTTGTTTCGGCAATGGCACGGCGCACCGATTATTTCGGCGAACTTGCCAAGCAGTTTGTGCAGAGCGGATTTGAAAGAGCGAAGATATCTCTTGCCTATACCGCCGATCTGCTGGAAAGTTACATCGACACGCTGGAAATTCGTCAGCAGGCTATGTTCCGTTTGGAGGAAATAAACGACGCGATTTCGCAACTCAATTTGTCTTACCGACTCATTGACACGGCTTTGTCGTTGGAAATAAACGACGCGATTTCGCAACTCAATTTGTCCTATTGGCAAGGAATACTGTTCACGATAGTTTACGACGGATGGGATCTCGCCCAATATATAAGTTACGGCAACGAGGCGGACGAACAGACTGAGGCATTGTACGCTGAGTTTAACGCTCAGTTGCAGTTTATGGAAAAGGCAGGTCTTGTCGCTACCGAAACTCAGTATATTTCGGACAGACTGCTGTATTCCGCGGTAGATTTTCAATCATTGCGTGAGGCTATGGACAAAATCGAGCGGTTCGTGTGGGATATTGCCGACACTTTATCCTCGGAATTGCAGTCGTTGATCGATCTTACGGTATCCACATTGCTTGCCGGTTTCAGCGACGAATGGTCTGCCTTGTCGCAATCGGCCGAACAGGTGACTAATGCCGACAGTTACGTAAGCAGTATGTCACAACTTGTCGTTAAAGAATACCAATTGCGCAAATCGCTTTATAGCAACTGAACAAATGCCCGCTGTAAAAATGCGGGCGTTTTTTTTATGCTGTTTTTTGCTTTAAAAATCGCAACTGTACGATTTGCATTTTATAAGGTAATTGCGTAATACTCGGTGTAAAAAGTAAAAATTGTGTTTGTGTTGCGAGGTGACGTCACATTCCGCTTCTATTTCATCGATGAGTGTATTTCGGACAGTAATTGCCCGATTCGGGCGCAATAAAAATAAAGGCGTATCTTTAAAAGCGTTTGTTAAATGTCACAGTGTTGAAATCGATTTACCTGTTTTTGAAGGTAAAATTTCAAGTTTTGCGTGGCGTCGGCTCAAATAAAATTTAAAAATTTTCTGAAATTGCCAATAAAACCTGATTTTGCCGTGTTTAATGGGTGAAAATACGTTCAAAGTGTTGCAGCAAGTGGCACAGAGAACTTAAAAGGAGATAATACCATGAAAAAGACAGCAATGATTTTGGCAGTAGTGATTTTGTCTTTAAGCGTTCTTGCGGTAGCCACAGGTTGCAATCCGACTGAAGCGCAGGCAGAAAGTTACGTTGTGGTGGACATAAACCCGTCGGTGGAGTTCGTGCTGGATTCAGACAATAAAGTTTTGTCCGTCAAAGCGGTAAACGAAGACGCACAGGTAATGCTGTACGGCGAAAAAGGTATAATAGGACTTAGTGTAGAAGACGCTTCCCGCCGTATTGCCGAACTTGCGGTTGAATACAAGTACGTAAAGGAAGACGCAACGATAAGCGTCACCGTTACGGGTAAAAATCACAATACCGAAGACAGCATTTACGCTCATATCGAAGCGGGATTCCTTCCGGTGTTCGACAAGACGGACCTCGAAGTCGCTCTTACCAGAACAGCCAATATAATGTACGAAAAACGTCTGGAAATGCTTAAACAGCGTTACCCCGACAACGCCGACATTCAGGCAATGGATTCTGCGAAGTTGCGCCTTGTAGACGCAGCGATGCTTGCGGATTTCTCACTTGACCTTGAAGAAGCGGCGGCTATGACAAACGAGCAACTTGCCGCGGTTGTGTCAGAGGCTCACGAAAAATACAGCACGATGATACGTGCGGTAGCGGAAACTGTTTACGACGCAGCGGTGGCAACCTATGAAAATGCAGTGCAGACAGCGTTGGACAGTGCATATATTACCGTAAGTCTTGTCAACGGTACGAGATATTCCGCTTTGCGTGCGGCACACCGCAGTATACTGACAATTGCCGAGGCGGCGGAAAAGTTGGCGCAACTGACGGGAATTACCGACGAACAGATAGAAGAAATCGGACGTCAACTGCAACTGGAAGGTGAAAAACTTACTCAGTTTGTGGAAGAAGTAAAGAATCAGGGCAGTCAGTCTGTTGTGGAAAGCGTCAACTACGTTGTAGACAGAATGTATGCCAATATGACCGACAGCGAAAAAGAAGCGTGGGATCAATACGTTGAAAACGCTCAGGCAACGCTCGATCTGTACAGACAGGAAATAGAAGAAATTGACAGCAGCGTCAAGTCACAGTTGAAGGCAGCGCTGGCGCTGGTGGAAGGATTTACCGGACTGGATTTCAGCGAAATAAACACCTTTGCCGATTTCTATAATCAGGTACTGGACGCAATGGAAAACAAGATTGCCGAACTGGAACAGTGGTTTGAAGAAAATCTGACGGCGGAAGAGAAGCAAAAGGTAGCCGAATTGCAGGAAAAAATGTCCGACACAATAGAAAAAGCGGAACAGACTCTGAACAACGCTATCGAGCAACTCAGACAGGAAGCGGAAGAATTCTTCACAGCCAAACAGCAAGAAAGATTGTCAGCCTGAATACAACATTCCCTCCCTGAAATATTCAAGTTGTATTACGGCAACAATATACCGACTCTTGGGCGTAAAGTGGTGTACGTCTGCTCTCCCCCTCTCAACGTAATGTAAATTACGAGTAATTATTCGTTTAAACCACTTTAAACGGACACACGCTCGTTCCGGCAGGAACGGGCGTGCGTTTTTATTATATGGCAAACGATCGGTCGTTTGTGCTGAATTACAGAACGTGACAGTCTTTTCCGTTTCAGGCAGTACTGCGTTCTGTCGGTTAGTTTGTTACAGCATCAGTTTCATTTCGTCCAGTTTGTCTTCCTGGTAGTTGAGCAGTTTTTGTGCGACGTCGGTAATTTTTTTGTCGATGTTGTCCCAGTGTCGCATCATCACGTAAAGGTCAATGATTCCGTTGAGAGTACCTTGCATCATCATTTTCGCGACGTTGGTATTTCCGCTGTTGACTGCCATTTTGATTTTTATCGAAACGTCAGCCATCATCTGCGCCCACTTTAAGGATGTAACTTCCCACTGATTTTTTTCCGCAACGTTTTCGATGTCGGAAATGAAAGTGTCGTATTTGTTGACCTGTTTGCGTAACATTCCCTTAAAAGTTTTGTCCTCTACGTAGGGCAATAGCGATTCCACCGAATGCTTTGCCATTGTAACGTTGCCGTACAATGCGTTGAGCGCTTTGCGATCCGTTTCGGCACAATTTTCATCGGTCATTGTCTCTGTCGTCTTCGTCTTCTTCATCGTAATCCTCCGCGATTCCGTCAAACCATGCGTTTCGGCATGTTTCGTAGTTGCTGTAATATTCTTTGCAGCGATCTTTAAGTGCCATTTTTTTTCAGTCCTCCTTTGTTTTATGAGGCAAGTCTGAGCCTTTGTGTATAGTATCGGCGTTATTTGTTTTTATATTCGTCACTTTACGGAAAACAATGTGTGAGTTTTTTGAAATGTGCCGTCACAGGGTGTTTTTAATCAAATCGCCGCGCAATTTTGTTTTAAACGTTTGACAAAAGACTGTATGTAGTGTAATATATATTTCGGCCGCATAGAAAGGGTATTTAAGTTTCTTCGGAACACCCTTTATAGCGAGTCTCTGATACGGGAGGTTAAGCAAAATGTACGCAATTGTATTGACAGGCGGTAAACAGTACAAGGTTACTGAGGGTCTTGTTTTCGAAACGGAACTTCTCAATGCCAAAGAAAACGACACAGTAAATCTTGAAGTGCTTATGGTTGCTGATCAGGACAAATTAGTTGTCGGTGAAGAAGCCAAAAAAGCAACTGTTGAAGCGGTTGTTGTTCAACACGGCAAGGGAAAGAAGATCAACATCTTTACCTACAAGGCTAAGAAGAACATCCGTAAGCGTCAGGGCCACAGACAGCCTTATACCAAGTTGAAAGTTACTGCAATCAAACTTGGCTGATATTATGACAGACATCAAGATAACAAGAGACAACAACATGTCCGTTACGGAAGTGGAGTGTAAAGGTCACACGGATTACGCCGAAGCAGGCGAAGACATAGTGTGCGCCGGTTTGTCCACTTTGGTGCAGTCGGCTTTGCTCGGATTGTTGCAGGTTGCGGCAATCAACGTAAAGTACGAGCGTCAGCCTGACATCGGATATCTCAAGTTTACTCTGCCCGACAATCTTACGCACCGGCAGCGGCATGACGCCGACGTGATTTTGAACACGATGCTGTGCGGATTAAATGATTTCTACACAGAGTATTCCGATTACATTTATTTGGAGGTAATTTGAAATGTTTATAATGTTGCAACTGTTCGCCCACAAAAAAGGTATGGGCAGTACGAAGAACGGCAGAGACAGCGAAAGTAAACGTTTGGGAGCCAAGCGCGCAGACGGTCAGATCGCACGTGCGGGCAACATTCTGGTAAGACAACGCGGAACACACTTCCATCCCGGCAACAATGTCGGTATCGGCAAGGATGACACTTTGTACGCCCTCATCGACGGCGTTGTAAAGTTTGAACGCAAGGATAAGACCAGAAGACAGGTTTCCGTTTATCCCGTTGCTCAATAATCAGGTATAAATTTCGGGGGTTGCGATTCTGCAACCCCTTTTTACTACGGTGATCAGCATGATTTACACAACAGACAAAAGTATAGTTTTAAAGGACTTTGACAACTTCAACGCCAAGGATATTTTGGAATGCGGTCAGATATTTCGCTACAAATTGAATGACGACGGCAGTTATGATGTTTTTTCTCGCGACAAGCACGCGAACGTGTCTGACGTAAAGGACGAAATTGTAATACATACCGACGATGTGGATTATTTCTACAATTTCTTCGACCTCGACACCGATTACAAGGCGGTTTGCGACAGATTGTCCGCAAGAAGCGAAATACTTAAACAGGCGGTGGATTACGGCAAGGGAATAAGAATACTCAATCAGGAGCTGGAAGAAATGTTGTTTTCCTTTATAATCTCCGCAAACAACAATATCAAACGTATTCAGTTGATAGTGGAACGTCTGTGCAAAGCATTGGGCAGCAAGACCGATTTCGGTTACGCGTTTCCTACGGCAAGTCAGATGGCGGAGGCAAGCGTTGAGATGTTCAAGGAACTGGGCGCAGGATACAGGGCGGAATATCTGTTTGACACTGCGCAACGTCTAAACGACGGGTACGACCTCGAACAACTGCGCACGATGAACACCGACGAGGCGCGCAGACAGTTGCTGTCCTTTAAAGGGGTAGGTCCAAAGGTTGCAGACTGCGTATTGTTGTTCGGTCTTAAAAAACAGGATGTATTTCCCGTCGATACCTGGATAAAGAAGGTTTACCACAACTATTTCGAACAGGGACACAGCGACCGTGACATAGCAGGTTACTTTGTGTCGCAATTTGGCGAAGACGCCGGTTTGTGTCAACAATATTTGTTTTATTTCCAGAGAAAGTATGGACAAACAAAGTAAAATAGAGTACAATATTTAAATCAATATAAAACAATTCGGAGGCTTTTTATATGAACGCTAAAAGAATCGCCATGTTTGTCGACGTCGACAATTGTGCATTGGAATACCTGCACTACGAAAACGTTCTGTCACAGGTAAAAGCGGAAGGTGATGTGGTATACGGTAAGTTGTACGGATTGTCCGACAAGAAGCACAAGGAAATTCTTCAAGACGCCGAAGCGAACGGATTTGAGACATGCCGTGCGATGCGTATCAAGAAAAGAGGCGCTAAGGTATTTGACAACCGTATAGCGATAGACGTTGTCACTACGGTCTTTACTATGGACATCGACGCAGTGGCAATTGTGTGCGCACCTGCCGACATGGTATATCTGTACAGTTTCCTGCGCAAGAACGGTGTGGAAGTGTACGCATGCGACAATGCGGACGAACCCAGCATGGGATTTGTGGACGTTACAATTGACCTTGGCAAGGTGGAAGAAATCAAATTGCCCAAGACCAGAAAGGCTCCCGCTGTAACAAAGAAGACGGAAACGGATGCCGAAAGCGTTGCCGCACCCGAAACTACTCCGGAAGAGTCCGTTCACAGCATTGTGGACGAAGCACAGGAATTGCTCCGTCAGATAGAACAACTGCGCAAGGAAGAACAGCAGTTTGCCGAACAGCACGCAGAAACGCCCGTTCAGACGCAGGCGGAAGAAACGGCGGTTGCGCAGGTTGAAGAAAGTGCAGAGCCCGAACAGGCGGAGCAGACGGAACAGACGTCACCTGTCGAAACCGCGGTTGCGGAAGAAACTCCACTGCAGACCGAGGAAGTCGCGCAACCGATTGAACAGCCTCAGCAACCCGCTCAGACGCAGGTGGACGCCGATCAGGAAAACGACGACGATCTCATCAGAAAAATAGAACAACTCCGTTCGCAGAACAACGACGACGACACCGAACTGGTGGACAAGATCAAGCGTATACTCGACGGAGTGGACGACTGACGAAACTCTTTACGGCAACGGTACGACCGTTGCCGTTTTTTTTTGCGTCTGAACACTGGCGGGTACGTGTCGAGTGCAAACGCAATGCAAATTTAAAAACCGAATGTTTACGCCGGTTTGAGGTAATATTGCGCATATGTGCGCCGTACAATATCAATATGAGAGTTACGGTAAAAAACTTTATAGTTTCCATGTGCGTGATGGTTGCGCTGCTTGTGTTTGTACAGATATTGGACAACAGCCTGTCGGTATCTGCGTCACAGGGGCAAAGCATAAGAGTTATAGTGACCGACATCAATGACAGGGCAGTACACAACGCATTGGTGACGGTGGAAAGCCATGGCGGTTTTTATACCGACAACAACGGTTATTCGCCGGTGATACGTCTTGACGGTGTCGAAAACAGTTACGACAAATCCATTACCGATTGGTACACAGTAACGGTCACCGTCAGTATAGAAGGTTACGTAGACACGGTGGTGCTGAACTGCGTTGTTTACGCGCAGCAGACGCGTACGCTCAACGTGCGCATTTATCCGGTGGACAGTTCGGAATTGTCGGTAGTGTGTTACGTGGAAAGTCCTCCCGACAGTTATCTTCAATCATTATTTGCAAAGTAAAAAAAACGCCATTTATACGGCGTTTTTTGTTGCACGTTGTGCTAAATTTTATTGTCATTCAGACCGTCTGCTCCGTCTGCTCGGTTTCCGTTACCGTTGCTGTAGTGAGCGCGTCATCTTTTGGTATGTCAATTTGTTTTTCCTGTTCTTTTAGAATGTAAACCGCGCTTTCGTACGGGCGCAGAGTGCGGGCAACGGGTGTTTGCGCGCTGTTGGGATAGTTGGAAGTAAGCAGTGTATATCTTTCCGCATCTTTGACGGCACGCACTTTTTGCGGTTTAAGTGAAAAGTTGTTTACCACCAGTATTTCGTCGCCGTTGTAACTGCGTTTGTACATCCACAGTTTGCTTTTGAGGGGCGCAAGATCCTGATACGTACCGAATGTGAATACGTCGTGCTCCTTGCGAAGTTGTATAAGTTTGCGGTAGTAGTTGAGTACGCTGCTTTGCTCGTTTTCCTGTTGCGCTACGTTGATTTGGGTATAGTTGGGGTTGAGCGCAAGCCACGGAGTTCCCGCGGTAAATCCGCCGTTTGCTCCGCTGTCCCATTGTACGGGGGTGCGTGCGTTGTCGCGCGAACAGTAGGAAATGCGTTTCATCGCTCCTTTTTTGCCGAAGATCTTTCGCATTGTGTTGTAACTGCGTATGGATTCCACGTCGCGGTACATCTCTATATCCTGCATTTTTGCCGATGTCTGTCCGATTTCCTGCCCCTGGTAAATAAACGGCGTTCCGCTGAGCGTAAGCAGGATAGTGCCCATCATCTTTGCCCCTTCTTCACGGTATTCGGTTGCCGAACAGTATCTGCCTACTATACGCGCCTGATCGTGATTTTCCCAATACAGCGTATTCCATGCCTTGTTATATAGTCCGTCCTGCCACTTTGCAATCGTCTTTTTGAGTCGCTTTAATGAAAATTTGCGTACAAACTGTTTTATACCGAAATAGTTGTCGGCGTTCATATGTTCAAACTCGAACACCGTGTCCAGCAAAGGATTTTCGCCAGAAGTGTATTTGAGCGCCGTGTCGACGTCTATCATTACGCTTTCGCCCACGGTAAAGGCGTCGTATTTACTGAGAACGTCCTCTTGAAGTTGGCGGAGCAGAAATTCTATTTTCGGTCCGTTCAGGTAGTGTTCCCTGCCCGTCAGAGCAATGCGCTTTTTACCGTCGGGAAGTCCTTCGCGTTTGGACAGCAGTGTAATGACGTCGCAACGGAAACCGTCCACACCTTTTTTCAGCCAGAAATTGAGAACGTCTTTTACCTCTTCCAATACACGAGGATTAAAGTAGTTGAGGTCGGGCTGATTTTTGTCAAACAGGTGCAGATACCACTGTCCAGTCAGTTCGTCGTATTGCCAAGCGGTGCCCAGAAAGAAACTCGTCCAGTTGTTGGGCGGTTTTTTGCCGTTTTTTCCCCGTCCGTCCCGCCAGATATAGTAGTTCCTGTAGGGATTGTCCTTACTCTTTCGGCTTTCTTCGAACCACCTGTGTTTGTCGCTGGTGTGATTTATCACCAGATCCATTATTACCTTTATATTGCGGGCATGCAGCAATTTGACCATTCTGTCGAAATCCTGCATCGTGCCGTATTCCGGATTGATGTTTTTGTAGTCGCTGATGTCGTAACCGTAATCGGCGTTGGGGGAGCAGTACAGCGGGCTGAACCAGATTGCGTCTATGTTGAGACTTGCAAGGTAATCCACCTTTGAAATAATGCCGGGAATATCTCCTATACCGTCGCCGTTCGAGTCGCAGAAACTGCGCGGGTATATCTGATAAAAACAGGCTTTTTTATACCATTGATTTTTCATATAGCGCTCCTTGTGTTGTTTAAAGTAATTATATCACAGCAAAGGGTGCGTTTCAACAATAATTTTCACTTTTTTTGTTTGCCAACAGTACACAATAATTGCAATGTATGGTAAAATTATCAGGACAGTAAATACTTAAAGTCTGTGTTCCGCATGAGGTATGGCGGAAATTTTTCGGAGGTAAGACAATGAGTGTTAAAGTAAATTACAACAATATGATGCAACACGTTCTGGGCGACAAGGGTATCGGCGACGACGAACTCAAGCAGTCGGAACAGTTTGCCGCAGCCGCATTTGCCAAGGTGGAAGAGGGCAGAGGCAACGATATGCAGGGTTGGATGGACAGCCCGTACGATCAGGATGAAGTCGTTCGCTCAATCGTCAAAAAAGCGCAAGAAATACGCAATTTCGACGCTTTCGTAGTGCTGGGTATAGGCGGTTCCGCTCTGGGTCCAATTGCGGTGTTTCAGGCGTTGAAACATCTGTACTACAACGAACTTCCCAGAGAAAAGCGCAACGGTCCCCGTTTCTACGTACTGGACAACGTTGACCCCGAACGCATGAGCGCATTGTTCGATATAATCGACGTGGAAAATACTGTGTTTAACGTAATCACCAAGTCGGGCGCAACAAGCGAAACCATGAGTCAGTATCTCATCATAAACGACCTGTTGAAAAAACGTCTGGGCGACAAGGCAAACAAACACATAATTGCCACCACAAGCAGCAGTAAAGGTTCTTTGATAGGTCTTGCCAAAGAACAGGGCTACGACACATTTTATATTCCCGAAGGCGTGGGCGGACGTTTCAGCGAACTGTGCCCCGTAGGATTGTTGCCTGCCGCAGTGGTAGGTATCGACATCGCGAAAATGCTGGAGGGCGCGAAATACATGGATCAGTTGTGCCGCACTCCAAATGTTTATTCAAATCCCGCATTGATGAGCGCGCTGTTGCAATACCTTTCCATGAAAAAAGGTAAAAACATTTCCGTTATGATGCCGTATGCCGACAGTCTCAAATATATAGCGGACTGGTACTGCCAGTTGTGGGCGGAATCGCTGGGCAAGGCAGTGGACAACGACGGCAATACGGTAAACGTCGGACAGACTCCCGTAAAAGCGCTGGGCGTAACCGATCAGCACAGTCAGGTACAGTTGTACGCCGAGGGACCCTTCGACAAGGTGATCACATTTATCGAAGTGGAAAACTTCCGCAGTAAATACGTAATTCCCGGCGGACTCGAACAGTTGCCCAACGTAAGTTTCCTCAGCGGAAACACATTAAACGATCTTATGGCAAAGGAACTGTACGCCACAAGATACGCTCTTACCAAGCAGAAGAGAAGCAACTACACCATAGTGCTCGACAAGGTGGACGAATTTAATCTGGGCGCATTGCTTTACCTGTTCCAGATGCAGACCGCTTACTGCGGAGCGATGCTCAACATCAACACTTACGATCAACCGGGAGTTGAAGAGGGCAAAAACGCAACTTACGCCCTGTTCGGCAGAAAGGGCTACGAGCAGAAAGCCAAGGAACTTGCCGAAGCCGTTGCCGACAGCGACAAATACATTATTTAAAAACAAATTACTGTAATCAAACTTTAACGAGGTACGGAGAATGTTTGCTAAAACCCCCACAAAGGGAATGAGAGACTTTTTGCCTGAGGAATTCCGATTCAGACAAAAGGTACTTGAAATTATTCAGAACACATATGAAAAATACGGATTCAGCCGTATCGCCACGCCCAGCGTCGAAAACATCGAACTTTTGTGTTCCAAGCAGGGCGGCGACAACGAAAAGTTGATATACAAAATATTGAAGCGCGGGGAAAAACTGGAAAAAGCCACAGACGGCCAGCAGTGCGACCTCGGTCTGCGCTACGACCTTACCGTACCGTTGGCAAGATTTTTTGCCAACAATCAGGGACAGTTGCCGTCGGTATTCAAGGCAATGCAGATGGATTACGTATGGCGTGCCGACCGTCCGCAGAGAGGCCGTTTCCGCCAGTTTATGCAATGCGACATCGACATTCTGGGCGAAGAGAGCAACATCGCGGAAATAGATTTGATAGTGGCGACGATGCAGGCACTCAAAAACCTCGGGTTCAACGGAGTGACCGTCAAGATCAGCGACAGACGTCTGCTCACCGCAATTGCCGAAAAGTGCGGGTTTGAAAAGGAATTGCACGACAAGGTGTTTATTATACTGGACAAACTGGACAAAATCGGTATAGGCGACGTAATGCAGGAAATCGAGGAGATTGCTCCCGGCAAATCGGTTGCTTTTGTGGATATGCTCAATCGCATAATAAACAGTGACAACCCGTTGCAAAGCGCGATAAACGAACTGGGTGAAACGTTGCCTTCGGCGGTAGCCGACAATCTCAGACAGATAATTGCAGTCGTCAACAACACGATTACCAACGGCAGGGTAGTATTCGACGTTACGTTGGTAAGAGGTATGGGCTACTACACAGGTACCATTTATGAAATAAGTCTTGACGGACTTGACATCTCGGCAGGCGGTGGCGGACGTTACGACGAAATGATAGGAAAAATTACCGGTACCAAAGTGCCTGCATGCGGATTTTCCATCGGATTCGAACGCATTGTACTGTTGTTGTCGGAAAGAGGAGTCAAGATAGGCGAGAAACGCCATGCAACGGCGCTTGTCATACCTAAAAAATGTACCGACAAACAGTATTGCGACATAATGGACTACGCTCAGCATCACCGTGAAAACGGAACGGAAGTATCCGTCGTAAAACGTATTAAAAACTTCGCATTCCAACTTAAACAGTTGCGCGAACAGGGATTCGACGCAATATACGAATTTAAGGAAAACGGAGAATTGGTGAAAATAGATTGAAAAGAGAACAGTTACCCGACAACAAAGACGACAGCCTCGAAAACAACGGGCAAGGTGCGTTGAATAAAAAGAAGTTGCGCAACGTTCCGGACATTTCGTTAGCGGAACGTTTTAACGTGCCCTTTAATCAAGGGCTGACCGCTCTTCAGGTCGAACAGCGTACGGAAGAAGGATACATCAACGTCGATACTACCAAAAAAGGCAAGAGTATCGCACGCATAGTGTTGGGCAACATTTTTACGTTTTTCAACATCATTTACATTCTGATAGCCTCTGTACTGATTGCCTACGGACAGTTCAGCAACAGTATGTTTATACTGATAATAGTCGTCAATACGGCAATTGCAATCATTCAGGAAATAAAGGCTAAAAAGACGCTGGACAAACTGAATCTCGTCACCGTGCCTCACGTGACTGTTGTGCGTGACGGCGAACGCAGGGAAATAGGCGTGGACGAACTGGTGCTTGACGACATAATCATTGTGGAAAACGGCGCGCAGATAAGTGCCGACAGTATTGTGGCGGAAGGTATGGTGGAAGTAAACGAGTCCATTCTCACCGGCGAAAGCGAAGGCGTTACCAAACGCCCAGGAGATACGTTGTTTGCGGGAAGTTTTGTCGTGTCGGGCAAATGCAGTGCCAAAGTGGACAAGGTGGGCAAATTTAACTACATTGCCAGTCTTACCGGGCAGGCACGCAAATACCGCAAGCCCAATTCGCAGATACTTCGCGCGCTGAAAAGCGTTCTGGTTTTTGTTGCAATAATCATTATTCCCACGGCAGTGTGTCTGTGGACGATAAATTACAAGGCATTTACAGCCAATCCGCCGTCGGGACAGGATGTGTTTATAGCCACCTTGAACAAAACGGCAGGATCGATAATTTCAATGATACCTGCGGGACCTTTCCTGCTTACAAGCGTCGCTTTGGCGGTATCTTTCGTAAAACTTGCCAGACGCAAGACAATGGTGCAGGAACTCTATTGTATAGAAATGCTTGCACGCGTCGACTGCCTGTGTCTTGACAAGACGGGTACAATCACCGACGGCACAATGCGTGTGGTGGAAACCGTCGATCTGCGCACCGGAAACAACAGCCTGACTTTAAAGGAAATAATGGGCAGTATGAACAGTGCTTTAAAGGAAGGCAACATGACGGGAAAAGCGCTTAAAAAGTATTTCGGTTCTCCGAGAAATCCCGTTCTCGAAAGCGTAATGACTCTTCCCTTCAACAGCACGCGAAAGATGTCTGCTGTCGCATTCAAGGGAAACGGTACGTATTTTCTCGGCGCGCCCGAATTCGTTTTGCGCAACAGCAATTCAAGAGTCAACGACCTTGTGGCAAAATATGCCGAGCAGGGATTGCGTGTGCTTCTGTTGGCTCATTCTTCCACCGGCGTTTCGGAAGACGGTAAACTACCCTCCGTTCGCCGTCCCATTGCGGTAATAGTAATAGAAGATACAATACGTTCCGACGCCGAACAGACAATAAAATGGTTTAAAGGCAACAACGTGGAAGTAAAAGTCATCAGCGGCGACAACCCTATGACTGTGTCGTTTATAGCGGGCAGAGTGGGAGTGCCCAATGCAAACCGTTACATCAGCCTTGAGGGAATGAGCGACAAAGAGGTGCTGGAATGTGCCTGCGAATACACGGTGTTCGGCCGTGTAAGTCCCGATCAGAAAGCGTTGCTTGTCAAAGCGCTTAAAAATAGCGGCAAGACCGTTGCAATGACCGGTGACGGCGTAAACGATATACTTGCGATGAAACAGTCAGACTGTTCTATAAGCCTTGCCGGCGGTAGCGACGCCGCAAGAAACGTGGCGCACCTTATACTTATGAACGACAGTTTTTCCGCACTTAAAGACGTTGTAGCGGAGGGCAGAAGGGTCGTAAACAATATTCAGAGCGCGACGTCGATGTATTTTATGAAGACGATTTACATCATCTTTATAAATCTGATGCTGATTGTGTGCAATCTTGCATTCAATCTTGTGATGACAACTCCCTTCGAAAGTATACAGATAATGCTTTTGGAAACGGTGATAGTGGGAATTCCCACAACGCTGCTGGCATTGCAACCCAATCACGAGATCATCAAGGGAAACTTCCTTGCCAACGTGATGAGGCGTGCAGCCCCCAGCGCTTTGACGTTTATTATAGGAACGGTGTCCCTTTACGTAATGCGTGAAACGTTAATGCCCGATATGTCGCTTACCGCATTGTCCACGCTTATTGCACTTACCTACACGGCAGGGGGACTGTCATCGCTGTTCCAGGCATGCAAACCCTTCAATCTGTGGCGCGGCGTTATGTTCGCAATCGTTGCTGTGGTTGTGGTGTTTGCTATAGTGCTTTTCCCCGATTTCTGGCACTACGACACCGACCTTTCGCTTGCCGAATGGTTGTTGCTTGCACTGGAACTGGTGGCTATATGGCCTTTGACTACTATATCTTACAGACTGTTTGCAATACGTTTGCCCCGAGGTAAAAAACGCAGGTCGGCACGTAATGCTTGATAAATCAAAGCCTGCGTATCTGTTTTGTGATGCGCAGGCTGTTTCATTTTCGGAGTCACAATGTTACTTCAATTAAAAAACGCCGTTTTTCATTACGGAGACAATCTTCATCCCGTTTTCAGCAATGTCAATTTAGAAATAAACGAAGGGGACAGAATAGGGCTTGTCGGCGACAACGGAATAGGCAAAAGCACTTTGCTCAACTGTATGTGCGGAGTGTACCGACTGGCAGAGGGTGAGTTGTACAGAAAAAACAACAGTACGATAGGATACCTGAAACAAAATGCCGACTTTGTTTCCTCCCGAACCGTTTACGAAGAACTGTCTTCGGTCTTTGACGACTGCAAGAAAGTACTTTCGGACATTCACGACGTCAGTCGGCAGTTGTCTTCCGCCGTCGGGCGCGAGTACGATGTGCTGTCGCAAAAATATCAACGGTTGCTGGATGTCGCCAACGCCTGCGAGGCGTACGACGTGGACGTAAAGGTGGCGACCGTCATCAACGGAATGGGGCTGGGCTCATTTACGGACAGTGTGGTGGACACTTTGTCGGGTGGCGAAAAGACCAAGGTCGCATTGTGCAAACTGCTGTTGTCTCGTCCCGACCTCATGGTGTTGGACGAACCTACCAATCACCTTGACTACAAGACGTTGGACTGGTTGGAAGATTTTTTAAGTCAGAGCAAATGCGCTTTCGTGGTAGTTTCGCACGACAGATTCTTTCTCGACAGACTGTGCAACAAAATTTGGGATGCAAACGACGGTCTTTACTGCTACAACGGCAACTACACATCGTTTGTCCGACAAAAGGATTTGCGCCGTTCCACACTGCAGAAACAGGCTGACAAGCAACAGAAAGAAATAGACAAACTGACCGATTATATTGCGCGAAACAAGGTGCGTGCGTCTACTGCCAATATGGCGAAATCACGCGAAAAACAGTTGGAAAAAATTCAGCCCGTAAAGTTGGTTGCAAAGGACGCGTTGCCGCCGCTGTTCCGTTTCGAATTTACCGTACAGCCGGTAAAAGACGTTCTGACGGTCAAGGATTTCAGCGTAACTTTCGACAAACGTACGGTACTTGACTCGCTTAATCTGCACATAACCCGAGGGGAAAAAGTCGCGCTTATAGGACTCAACGGAACGGGCAAGTCCACATTGCTTCGCCGTATAGCGGGCGGCTTTGCCGCAGGACAGGGTAAAATAGTTCTCGGCGCAAATGTACGAATGGGATTTTACGACCAGGAAAACCTCAATTTGCAACCGCAGTTGAGAGTTCTCGATCAATTGTGGTTTGACAATACGCGTATGAGTCAGACGGAAGTGCGTTCGCTTCTTGCCAAGGTACGCCTCGGCGCGGACGACATTGACAAGCACGTCGGCGATCTGTCGGGCGGCGAAAGGGCAAGACTTGCTCTTGCAATGCTTATGGCGAAAGACAACAACTTTCTCGTGTTGGACGAACCTACCAATCACCTTGATTTGTCTTCGAGAGAATCGCTGGAAAACGCGCTTGTGGAATATCAGGGCACAATACTGTTTGTGTCTCACGACAGATACTTTATCAACAAAATAGCGGGCAAGGTGGACGTTTTGCAGGACGGCAGAATAACTGAGTACAGCGGCAACTACGACGGTTACCTTCAACAGTCCCGAAAGGAAAAACAGCAGGCGGAATCGGCAAATAACGTCACGCCCGTCGTCACGAAGGGATACCGTTCGCCCAAACAGCGCGCGTTGGAAACAAATTTAAAAGCACGACTAAAAGCCGTCGAACAAAGTCTTGTGGAAATGGAACGCGAAGAACAGAAACTCAATGCCTTGCTTGTGGAACAGGCAGCCGACTACAATCTTTACAGACAAACGGCGGAGCAGTTGGAACAACTGGAACAAAAGTATCAAAAGGCAATGGAAGAGTGGGAACAATTATCCCTGCAGTTGCAGTAAATTTTTAAAAACTGTTTACAACGTAACAAAAAATATTGTATAATGTAAAAATGAAAATTGTTCTTATTACGGGAGCGTCACGAGGTATCGGCGCGGAAACGGCAAGGGTGTTTGCGGAAAACGGCTTTACCGTACTGATAAATTACAACAAATCGGAGCAGAACGCCCGTCTGTTGCAGGACAGTCTGGTACAGAGGGGGTATGAAGCGCATCTTCTGCGCGCAGACGTTTCGGACACGGCGCAAGTGGAAAAAATGTTTGCCGAAATACAGCGTTTTTACAAAAAACTGGACGTTGTGATAAACAATGCCGGAGTTGCGCTGTACAGTCAGATACAGGATGTTACGGACAGTCAGTACGACGAGGTTATGAACGTCAACTGCAAGGGGATGTTTGCCGTTTGCCGTGAAGCAAGCAAAATGTTTTTGAAGCGTATGCAGGGAAGCATTGTCAATATATCTTCCGTGTGGGGGCTTAAAGGCGCCGCTTGCGAAAGCGTTTATTCCATGAGTAAATTTGCCGCGGTAGGTCTTACGTTGTCTTTGCATGAAGAACTGAACGATTCGGGCATATGCGTCAATTGTGTGTGTCCGCCCATCGTGCGTACAGAGATGACGTCGCATTTGTCCGACGAGGACGTAGCGGAGTTTACTCTGAGGTTCGGTGTTCCTCTTATAACGGCGCGACAGGCCGCGCAAAAGATATATGAAGTCGCTCTGTCGGGGGAAAGCGGAAAAATAACAGACAATTTCGGAGGTTGAACAAATATGTTGTGGTACCAGGTATTACAGATAGTTTTGGCGGCACTTGCCGTATTGCTTGTGCTTTATATTGTCGGAGCGCACATTGTCGCTTACGGTGTGCTGAAAAAGATAATCAAACCGAAAAAACGCAGTCTTGAAACTTCGAGGGGACAGCAGATCAAGGAAACGGGACTGGATTTCGACCAACTGGAAAAGGAGTGGGACAGACATCCTTTTACGGTAAGAACTGCTGACGGACTTACATTGAACGGCATCTACATATTGAATTCAACGGAAAGTAAGCCTGCAAAAGTGGCAATAATAGTGCACGGACATACTGCCAACTACATGCACTCTTACAAATACGCAACGATTTTTGTCAAGTTGGGATACAATGTGGTGATGTACAACAGCAGATATTTCGGTGATTCCGAAGGAGAATTCGACACGCTGGGACAGCGCGAGTCGGAAGATCTTTCTCTGGTAATCGATTTTGCACGCAGTCAGTTCGGACAGGATTGTTACATCGCTTTGCACGGCGAATCCATGGGGGCTGCAACTGTATTGCTGGAAACGGCTGTCAGATCGGACATAGCCATGGTAGTGGCGGATTGTCCTTTTTCCAACAGCGAAAAATTGTATTACGATCTGATGAAGAAAAAGACGCCATACCCGGTAAGTTTCTTGTGCAGGCTTACCTCGTTGTACGGAAGAAAATACGGCTACGACCTTTATAAGGTCAATCCGATAGACGCAGTGAAGAAAACCGATATACCCATTTTGCTTATACACGGTCAGGCGGACGACTTTATACCTCCGTATCACAGTCGTTCTATGGCGGCGGTTCTGCGCAATCCGGAAAGCAAACTTGTGGAATTTCCCGCGGCGAGACACGCATGCAGTTTTTATACGGACAGTGCGCGCTACACCGAAGTCGTTTCGCAATTTGTCAAACGTATCGAACAATTAAGTTATAAAGGAGAATAGTTTTATGGTTAAGGTTTCTCAGTTGAAGTATGAAAGACCGGACAAAGAAGAGGTAATAACGTCACTCAAAAAATTCAAGCACGACTTTGACAGCGCATCGTCAGTACAAGAGTTTTTAAAGGTACATCAACGGTACAAACAGTTCTGTCTGGATCTTTACACAAATATAAGCCTTGCGGAAATACGTTTTACGCAAGATACGCGCGACGAATTTTTTGCCAAGGAAAAAGATCACCTCGACGAAATAGTGCCGGAAATAACCGTTTATAGTGCGGAAATTGCCAAGTGCTATCTCAACGGCAAATTCCGTGCGGAGTTGGAAAAAGTATTCCCTCTTGTAATGTTTAAGAATCTTCAGTTACAGGCGGACAGCAACAGTCCTCTGATTGTTGAAGACAAGGTGGAACAAAACAAACTCGTGACCGCCTATACCAATCTTATGAGCAACGTCGTGGTGGATTTTAACGGTGAAAAACTCCCTCTCAGCGGACTTGCCAAATACTATTCCTCTCCTGACAGAGAAATCCGCAAACAGGCTTACGTCAAGTTGGGCGAAGTGCTGGTGGAAAAGGGCGCTCAGTTGGATGAAATTTACGACAAACTGGTGGAAATTCGCACCCGTATGGGACGTAAGATGGGGTTTGACAACTTCTCTCCCTTGGGATACATGATGATGCAGCGCAACTGCTACGACAAGCAGGATATAGCCAAATTCCGTGCTAACGTAAAGAAATACATTGTTCCTCTTACAGTCAAGATCAGAAATAAAGTCGCCGAAAAGATGGGCTGGGACAAGCAGTACCTTTACGACTTCAACGTATTTACCGAGGAAGAACCCAAACCGTACGGAAGTGCGGAGGAAATATTCCGCAAAGCCTCCGAAATGTACAACGAAATGTCTCCTGAAACGGGCAAGATTTTCGACATGATGGTGGATTCGGAATGTTTCGACTATATGAGCCGCGAAGGCAAGTGGGGCGGCGGTTACTGCACGACATTGCCCAAGTACAGATTGCCCTTTATACTGTCCAACTTCAACGGTTCGGCGGGGGACATTGACGTGCTGACTCACGAGTTCGGACACGCCTTCGAGGCTTACAAGGAATTTGACATTGACAGCAGTTTCCTGTCATCCATTTCAATGGAAACGGCGGAAGTTCACTCTATGTCTATGGAATTTCTTGCTTATCCTTGGCTGGACAAATTTTTCAAGGACAAAACGGAAGCCTACAAGTTCTACCACATCGGAAGCGCCGTTACATTTATTCCCTACGGTACGATTGTCGATTACTTCCAGCAAAATTGCTACGACAATCCGGGAATGACTCCTTCTCAGCGCAATGAAATGTTCAACATGATGGAAAAGGAATTTATTCCTTATATGAGTACCGAAGGTTTGCCGGGAATCGAAAAGGGCAGAAGATGGCAACGTCAGGCGCACATCTACGAAAGTCCCTTCTATTACATCGATTACTGCCTTGCGCAGTTTACGGCATTGCAGTTCCTTGCGCTGTCGCAACAGGATTACAAGTCTACATTTGACAAATATGTCAAGTTTGTAAGTCTCGGTTGCACCAAGTCGTTTGTAGAATTGCTTAAAGACTGCGACTTGTACAGCCCGTTCGAAGAACAGTCCTTCAAAATCGTCGTAAAAGCAGTGGAAAAAATACTTTCGCTTTGATTTTCAGTTGAATGGTATCTGAAAATTGTACCACGTGATACAAAAAACGCTTTATCTCAATTTGCCTTGCAAAGCGCACGGGCGAAAAGATAAAGCGTTTTTTTGTGTATTCGTTCACTTACGAATAGGTGACGTTTGGTAAACTAAGTTTTTTTACAGTTCTATTTCCGGAAGTATATGGGGCAGAGGCAGCATTTCCGTAGGGAGATAGGGCAAAGGAGCGGGTATTCTGCTCAGTCTGTCCAGCAACTTTTCTATGTGCTGCTGTTTTTCTTCTTCAGGCATCTGATTTATTTTTTCTATTTCACGATAAACGCGCACATTGTTAGTGACCACTATATGTTCTGCGTCCGTTTCCTTTTTTACCGTTTCGGCAATTTGCTGTTTAAGTTGTGCGTATTGAGACTTTGTCGTGACGTTTTCGGTGTCTATCGCTACAACGCACAACTTGCCGTATTGCAGTACCTGTGCCTTTTTAACGTGTTCGATGTTGTTTATGAGTGTCTCTATATTTTCCCCCGCATTTGCCATTACAGGCGTCAGAAGCGTAAACATCGCTATCAGCGCAAACATCATAAGTATTTTCTTCATAGCATTTCTCCTTTTGTTTGTTCTGTGGTAGTTTAGGTAATTGTAGACTTTTTATACATTTATTTTACAATTTGTTACAGTGACGCTGTTGTACTGTTTAGCGGGAGGTGAGTGACATGCAACAGATTTTACCGCTTGTTACCGTGTGTGCAACTTTGCTTGCCGTATGTCTTGCCTATCTGACTTACGTATTTGTCAGACACTTAAAAAAGGCTCGTCGTAACAAAACGGAACAGTATGTTTACGAAGACGAAGAGGTGCTTACCGTCGATCTGTCTCAACTTAAACGTAAGTCTTAAAGGGTATTGACTACACGGCGTTTAAATGGTATAATAAACGGGAATTTTATTGTATCGGGAGGTACTGAAGATATGAAGAAAAGTGAAATTGCAGGTATGATAGACCACACTCTGCTGAAACCTGCCAAGAAAAGCCAGATACGTCAACTGTGCGAAGAAGCGTTAAAATACAGTTTTGCGTCCGTTTGCGTTCAGCCAGACTATGTAAAGGCTTGCGCCAAGTTGCTCGAAGGTTCGAATGTAAAAATTTGCACCGTTATAGGATTCCCTCTCGGGGAAAACACGACGGCAACGAAAGTTTTCGAGACCAAAAACGCTATAAAGAACGGCGCAACGGAAATAGATATGGTTTTAAATCAGTCATGGGCTAAAGGCAACGAATGGAAAAAGGTGGAAAAGGAAATCGCCTCGGTTGTTAAGGCAGCGGCAGGAAAAACCGTCAAGGTCATTCTGGAAACGTGTAACCTCAACGACAAACAGATTGTCAAGGCATGCGAAGCGTCCGTAAACGCCAAGGCCACATTCGTAAAGACAAGCACAGGCTTCGGTTCGGGCGGAGCAAAGGCTGCCGATGTAGCGCTCATGAATTCCGTCGTTGCCGAACACGGACTGAAAGTTAAAGCGAGCGGCGGAGTTCGTACCTACAAAGACGCGATGGACATGATTGCAAACGGCGCTTCCCGTATCGGAACAAGCAACGGTATTGCAATAGTGGAAGGTGCGGAAGACTGACAGCATTTTTAATTAAAAACAGCGTTAAAATTGTTGCAATTGAATGACTGTTGTGCTATCATATAGGCGGTTGGAACAACCGACCGAAATTTAATATTTACATTCTTTGGGGCGTGGTGCAATTCCACACCGATAGTTAAAGTCTATGAACAACCTTCGGGTTGCCGAGCAGGTGAAATTCCTGCACCGACAGTACAGTCTGGATGGGAAAAGAATCGTAATGATACAGTCTTGCCTTTACAAGGCGTTTGAACCGTGTCATTTTGCCCCGATTTTTTCGGGGCATTTTCTTTTTCTTGTACTCACAAGAATAAAGGAGAGTATCATGAAACAAAACAAATCACCTGTAACCGTAAACGAAAGGCAGCCTTTCTTTTCAGTGGGCAGTATTACGGTAATTGCCATTCTGACGGCGATTTCACTTATACTTTATCTTTTTGTAAAGTTCCCGCTGCCTTTTATCTTCCCTTCGTGGTTGGATTTCCAGATTTCCGATTTGCCGGCATTGCTGGGCGGATTTGCCCTCGGTCCTGTGGCGGGTGCGGTAATAATCGTGCTTAAATGTTGCCTTAAAATGCTGTTCGGACTGTCATCTACCGCGAACGTAGGCGAGTTGGCGGATATACTTGTAGGTATTGCATTCGTCGTTCCTGCGGCTATCATTTACAGCAAATTCCGCTCCAAGAAAAGTGCAATAGCGGGGCTTGCAGTGGGAACGGCAAGCGCAGTTGTCGTATCTGTTCTTGCAAATGCGTTTGTGCTCATTCCTTTCTATACCAAGAGTTTCGGCATGGAAGCCATTGTGGGAATGGTGCAGGCGTTGTATCCCAACGTAAACGGCGACAATTTCCTTGCTTACTACCTGCCCTTGGCGGTCGCTCCCTTTAACATTCTGCGTTGCGTTCTAAGCGGTGTGCTGACCTATCTCGTTTATAAACCGTTGTCAAAGGCTTTGCACTGGAACGGCAAGGTACGTCAGAAACCTTCCGACGCGGACAACGGCGACAACAAGTCCGATGCCACAGGCGTCGATTGCACGGACAACAAATAATTACCGTTTGTTCCGTCGTATTTTGTGTATATAAGTTTTCCTTGAAATAGTTGGTTTGACAACATGCGCCCGAATTTTTCGGGCGCATGTTGTTTGTTGCGAAGTTAAGTCTTATTGCGGTGCTAACGGCAAAAGATCGAATCGGCTTCTTCTGCGTACAAAGAAAATTGTTTGCCGTGTAGTTACGGTTGTGATTTGAGTGCAGTGCCGATGGGTATGGTTATTATATGCCCGACTGTACAAACCGTACGGCTAAGGTTTTCAGACAGTATCAGTGTTAAACTGCAAGTACACAGTTCCTTCTGCGGAAGTCTTGATGTGCGCTCATGCAAGCGGTGGCGCGTGTCAACCGTGCGGCGATGATTTGTTCGCAAGTTTAAATTACAGGCGGACTGGGGCTTGTAGCCGACTACATCAATCTTTAATGTGAGGGACGGCCGCGCTTTTGCGGCGCATATGAAATTGCGTTTACTAACGTAGGTACTTTATCTTTTGCCTGCAGAAAGATGGCAGGGACGTCTGACGGTACGTTGTGTTTTGCCTTTACGTTCAAATAATACAGACAGATTGTCCTGCGTACAATACGGTATTGACGTATCGGCGCAGCATTGCCGTGGTGCATGTTCTCTGTTTCAGCATTAGCGGTCAGTTGCTTGCCAATTGTCGTATTTAGTTGTAAAATATAACCGTAATGCGAATTATTTACGGTTTTTAATATACTATTTCACACATAGTAATATGTAAATCACGTCATTTGACTTATATTCAGCAGAAGGAGTAACAATGAAAAACATTTCCCACAGCGTTGAACAGACAATGGACATTGCGGAAAAGTTTGCCGAAACATTGCACGGCGGTGAGACTGTGCTGTTAAATGGCGATCTGGGTGCGGGCAAGACGCATTTTGCCAAAGGTGTGGCGCGTAGTTTAGGCGTGGATGACGTTGTGACAAGTCCCACGTTTACTTTGCACAATTCTTACGGCGGACGGTTGACACTCAATCACTTCGACTTTTACCGTATAGACGACTGCGAAGAAGTTGCCATCCTCGGACTGGACGAATTGTTCAGCGTTCCGGACGCCGTTGCTCTTATAGAGTGGAGTGAAAATGTTGGCCGTCTTTTGCCCTCAAAGGTAATTACCGTAACCGTTACAAAACTGGGCGACAACGAAAGGGAGATAGAAATAAAACGATGAATATACTGATTATAGACACAACGACAAAAGACCTTATAGTGGCGGCGGTCAGCAACGGTAAAGTTACCGACGGCACCGTCCTCAACAACGGCACGCATCACCTTGAAAGACTGTGCGACTGTGTGGACTCCACTTTGCACAAGGCGGGACTTGTACTGAAAGATCTGGATTGCATTGCCTGCGCAGTAGGACCCGGCAGTTTTACCGGTATCAGAATAGGTATTTCCGCCGTCAAAGGGTATCAGTGCGCGCTGGATATTCCCGTCGTCGAAATAAACGTTCTCAACGCTATGCAGTTCGGAAAAAATGTCAGCGGAGCCGTGATTGACGCCGGCAACGGTTACTATTACGGTAAATTCGACGGGTTTGACTGTATTGTTTCTCCCTGTCTCATCGCTTACGACGATGAGCGCGTAAAGGGCTGTCAGACAATGGAAAACTGTTACTTGCTCGAAGCGGAAGTGGCGATTGCGTTGCACAAGGCGCAAACGGGACAGTTTGCGGACAAACTTACCCCCGTGTACATTCGTAAGAGTCAGGCGGAGGAGTTGCGCAAATGATAAAGGTGCTTGACGAAAGTTACGCTTCGGACATTGCGCGACTGGAAGGAAGTTGTCTGGGAGAACAGGCATGGACGGAAAACTGCATCCGACAGGAGTTTTTAAACACCTTTTCGACATATGTTGCATATTGTATAGAAGACAATGTGGTGGCAACTGCCGGAGTGCGTGTGATAGGCGACTGCGCGGAAATAAACAATGTTGCGGTTGACGCTCGTTACAGACGGCAAGGAATAGCATTAGCGCTTATGCGGTGGCTTGTCGATTACTGCAGACAATGCGGAGCCAGGATAATCAGTCTCGAAGTGGACGTTTCCAATATTGCCGCAATTGCGCTGTACGTCAAGACGGGATTTGCAATTACCGCTTTGCGCAAAAACTTTTACAGTCACTCAGACGGTCACAGCGACGCTTACACAATGCAGTTGACGTTGTAACAGTTTCCGATAAGGGGTTGAAATGAATAATACTACGGGTACTAATGAAGAGAAGGGCGATGTCCTTCTCTTTTTGCATGGTTGGGGATGCGACGGAACCATATTTAAAGGATTGGCAAGTACTTTCAAGGGAGTACGCTGTCTTACTCCTGATTTCAGAGGGTTTGGATGCAATCCTCCTCCTGACAGACCTTGGACGATTGAAGATTATGCCCGCGACGTCGCCGATTATTTGGAACAACTGCATTGCGGTAAAGTTACGGTAATAGCGCACAGTTTCGGATGCCGTGTCGCAACCGTGCTTGCGGCAGAGTATCCTTGGTATGTAAAGGCAATGCTGTTTACGGGCCCCGCCGGATTCAGACGGTTCAGCCTGAAACGTTGGCTGTCGGTAACTGAATACAAGTTCAAAAAAAAGTTGTGCGCACTCGGAATATTGCCGTTTCGCTGTCTGGAGCGTTACGGAAGCGAAGATTATCGCAACGCTTCCCCCGAAATGCGTTCCACGTTTTTAAAAGTTGTCAACAGCGACGTGTCGAAATATGCTTTAAAAATCAAATGCCCGTTGCTGGTTACGGTTGGCAATAAGGATGAGGCAACGCCGTTGTGGATGGCAAAACGCTACTGCAAACTGGTTGCCGACAGCGCTCTGGTAATGCTTGAGGGCGACCACTTTGCCTTTTTGCGCGACGGAAGATTTGTTGCCGTTGCCCATTCTTTTGTAAGGGGAGTAAGATGACAATATTTACAATCGCGGGTACCGTCACGCTGTTGCTGTGTTCTCTGCCTGCGGTGTCGCATCTTCAGCAATGTGCCTATCGAACGGACAAGAGTTATTTTAAAATATTTAAAAGCGGGTATTTTGTCTTGCTGTGCGTTGTTCAGACAGCGTCGTTACTGTTGTTGTTTTTGGCAGACAGAAATGCGGGCGACGGGATGTGCGTCCTGCTACTGTGCGTTGTTGCGGTGCTGACGTCGCGTGCCAACCGTAAAAGCAACAAGCCTTTGAAGTTTACCGCACGGGTTATCAGATTACTGTCGGTACAGACGTGTCTGTACTGCGTGCTTTGTATATTAGTGGGCGTCTGTTATGTTGCGGTATTCCTTCCCGTCATTACTGCAATCGCGTCGTTAGTGTGTGTTCCTGTGGAAAAAGCAATTTCGTCAAAGTACTTAAAATCCGCCGTGGCGAAACTGAAAGATTCTCCTGCCGTAAAGATTGCCGTCACAGGCAGTTACGGCAAGACAAGCGTCAAAAATATCCTCAGCCAACTGCTGGATTGCGATGCAACGCCTTTCAGTTACAACACTCCGATGGGTATTGCGCGCTATATCAACGACGGTGATTTCAGTCGTTCGCAATATATAGTGCTGGAATTCGGCGCAAGACACAGAGGCGATATATCGAGGCTGTGCCGTATTGCACCTCCCGACATATCCGTTATAAGCGGTATTACCGCTCAGCACCTGGAAACTTTTAAAAGTATAGACGCAATAATCGATGAAAAGGGCAGAGTGATAGACTTTACTTCTCCCGACGGTTTTTGCGTAATAAACGGCTACAGCGATTTTGTAGATTCTTATGCCGACAGGGGCAAATGCCGTAAGGTTTTTACCGGAAAAGACGGGCTGCGCTTTACGGTAAACGGAACGGACGGCGGTGACAAATTAGTGCTCGACGTTTTTGACGGCGACAGAAAAGTGTCCTTTTGCAGTCCGTTGTTAAGTCTTGCAAGCGTGGAAAATATTGTATGCGCGTTGCAGGTGTGCAGTCTTCTCGGACACGACATCGCAGACTATACGGGCAAGGTGGCGTCGCTAAAACAGATACCGCACCGTATGGAAGTGATACACGCTCCGCAATTCACAGTCATAGATGATTGCTACAACGCCAATATCAGAGGAGTGGAAAGTTGCTGCAAAACCCTTGAATTGCTCGAAGGCAACAAAGTTGCCATAAGTCAGGGAATAGTGGAGGGCGGCAAAGATCAAAGCAGGTTGAACGTAGAATGCGGCAAACTCTTGGGCAGGTGTTGCGAATACGTTATCGTTACGGGAATAAACGGAAACGATATTGCCTGCGGAGTAAGCAGTGTAAAGGGCAAGACGCTTTTTGCCGATACGCTTAGCGAAGCGGTTACTCTTGTGGGACAGTTGCCCTGTCAGGTCAGATACGTCCTGTTCCAGAACGACATACCAACGGACGCCACTAAATTGTAAGGAGATATTATGAACGTTTTGATTGTATACGGCGGAAAAAGTTGCGAACACGACATTTCCGTTATAACAGCCTGTCTGGCACGGGGATATTTTGTCAACCACAATGTGATCGGGTGCTATCTCGACCGTGACAACAATGCTTTTTTAGTGTCGGAGATAACTCCTCAGCAACATACGGGCAAAAAGTTTACAAGCCGTATTACCTTTGTTTTGGGGCAACGTTGTATAGAAATACGCAACAAAATCGGCAAAAAGCGCATACATATAGACTGCGCCGTAAATTGCTGTCACGGCGTCAACGGCGAAGACGGCGCTGTGGCGGGACTGTTGCAGTTGTGCGGTATTCCCGATGCCGAAAGCGGTGTGCTGTGTTGCGGAAGCGCAATGGACAAATACCTCACGAAACTGACTCTCCGATCGCTGGGTATAAACGTCGTGGACGGAGTTCTGCTTACTGACGACAATCTTGACAAAGTGTTGCAACTGGGTTTTCCGTTGATTGTCAAACCGTCGACACTTGGTTCGAGTATAGGTATAGGCGTAGCGCATGACATCGAGCAACTGGAACACTGTATTTCCGTCGCACGTCAGTTTGACAACAGAGTACTTGTGGAAAAGGCAATAGAAAATTTTACGGAAATCAACTGCTCCGCAATGACGGTAAAAGGACAAATAGTCACAAGCGCAACCGACTTTCCTCTGTCTGCAAATGAAATACTGACTTTTGCCGACAAATACCTGAACGGAAGCAAAGGAATGGCGGACGGCAAAAAGCACGTCACTGACGTTTATGACGCTGAAATTAAGCGGATTACCGAAAAAATATACCGTGAAATGGGTTTTAGCGGAGTTATAAGAGTAGACTTTATTGCAAGCGCCGACAAACTGTACGTCAACGAAATAAACACTGTTCCCGGTTCGCTCGCCTACGGTATGTGGAAAGAAGTGTTCAGCCCCGCACAATTCGGAGACAATCTGTTGCAGGAAGGACTGGCGACTTACAACGGCAGACAAAAACTTACCTACCGTTTCCGCTCGGACGTGTTGACAAGATGCGCCGGAAGCAAGGTCAAAGGCTGACTGCCTTTAATTACTCATACAGATACGATGATGCTTCGGTCGGAAAACCTGAATATTAAAACCGTATGTAACAAAAAGCGTCCCTTTTACGGGACGCTTTTTAAAAAGGAGTAAAACTTACTGCAAGTTGTGCCGTAAAACAGGGGTTGGACTTAATGGCGCAATACAGTAAAACATTATCGTAAGTACAGTAACGAAGTCAGCAGACTGGCGCGCTGCTCCTTTGTGCCTGTGCGCTTGTTTCGGACATTCTCTTTTGAAATTTTTTAAGCAATGTCTCCCTGGGAGCAAAAAATTCGCTTGCCTTTACTTTGTCACCTTCGTCAAACAGTTTGCGTGCTATTTTATCCAGATCGTATTCGCGACAGTTCATTTGTTTCCCTCCCTTCTTTCTGATTAAATTCTAACACACTATATATGCGACAGTATGTCAACTTTAAAAAATTATTTGCTTAAATTTGCACTTAATATTGACAACAGTTTGTCAATTTATTATAATTTATTACAGGAGGTAAATTATGCAGATTCCCGTAATAGTAGGTATTTTGACTACATTGCTGTCCAATTCCGTTTGTACCGCCGAGCAACTTGCGGAAAAGTACGAAATTTCCAAACGTACCGTTTACCGTTATCTTGACGTGCTGAGCGAATCGGGCGTTCCGTTGATGGTGCGCCACGGAAGAAACGGCGGTTGGAGTATCATTGAAAATTACAGATTGTCTTCCATATATTTTACCAAGGAAGAGTACAAACGCGCCTTGCTTGCCGTAAAAAGTTTTTCATTGCAGGACGCCGTCACGCGTTCGGTCAGCGACAAACTGTCCGGCATTAACAGGGACAACAACAGTACCGGCAGTTCGGAAAAACTGATAGTGGACGGATCTTCTCTCGAAGGATTGCAGGGGAAAATTGCTTTACTGCAACACGCGCTGGAAAATAATTTTACCGTGTCTGCCGAGTACCACAGCAAAGAGGGCGTTACAAAGCGCGTAGTGGAACCGTACAGCATGATTCTAAAAGAGGGTGCGTGGTACGTTTATTGTTACTGCCGATTGCGTAACGATTTCCGTTATTTCAAAATTGCCCGTTTTGCACAGTTGCATGAGGAAAGCGAAAGGTTTATTCCGCGGTGCTTTTCCGTGGATGTGTCTTTGCTCAGCGGCGTTTCGCGTCGTGCGGAATATGCCGACGTCATTTTGTCTGTAAGCAACAGCGCTTTGACGGAAGTGGAAGAATGGTTGGGAACGGAACACGTCGCTAAACTGGGCGAGGACTATGTGGCGAAAGCGCGTCTTCCCATTGACGATTATCTTGTGGGGAAGTTGCTGTCTTTCGGCTCTAAGGTAAAAGTGGAAAGCCCGGAAAACCTGAAAACCAGGTTGCTTGACGCATGCGAGGCGGTTCGTGAGGTTTACGGCGGTTAATGCCGTCTTTTTGCCGTTTCAGTTATTCGGTTTAACACTTCCGCCGTCCCGTCTATGTGCATTTGCTTTTGCGAGGCAATGTAGTTACGACGGTTTTCGTAAACCTGAGTTACGGCTTTGGCAAGTTGTTCGGGAGTGCAGTTTTCCGACAGCGTTGTTCCGCAGTTGCGGGAACGGAAATATTCGGCATTGACTTTCTGTTCTCCTCTGGAACATTTTTCCAAGGGCAAAACCACAAACGGGATGTTGAGTGCAGTCAGTTCGCACAATGTGTTGCTTCCCCCTCGCGTTACCGCAACGGAAGTTGCAGCAAAGATGTCTTCTATGTTGTTGACAAATTGCTCCTGGTGTACATACGGACTGTCTGCGCTTTTGTTTTTTCCGCTAAGTACGAATATGTCGAATTTGTCGTGCAGCAACAGTGCCGTTTCTACGGCAAGTTGATTGAGTGCGGCGGCTCCGAGACTTCCTCCCGTAAATAATATCACAGGTTTTTTGCCGTTAAGACCCATTTGTGACAACCCTTTTTGTCTGTCGCCTTTGTACAGTTGCGGACGGATTATTGCGCCGCACACGTCGGCTTTGCGGTGGCAGGGAAATGTTGACAGTACTTTGGAACAAAAGGGTATGGCAATTTTGTTTGCAAGTCCCATTGTCCCGTCGCTTTCGTGTATTATTGCGGGAATTTTCAGCAAACGTGCCGCAATTATCACGGGAAGACCTACGTATCCGCCTTTGCCGAACACGACGTCGGGAGCAATGTTTTTTAAAATTTTACGGCATTGGGCTATGCTTTTTAAAAGTCTGTAAGGTAGCAGTAAGTTGGAAAGTGTGAATTTCCGTACGAATTTACTCGCCTTAAAGGTGTGAAATTCTTTCACCTTTCCGTTTTTCACAAGGGGCAGTATGAGTTGCTTTTCCATACCGTCCGTACCTACGTAGTGTTTTTCCCCTTCCAGCAGGTTTATCAATGCTATGTTGGGGGTGACATGACCTGCCGTTCCTCCCCCTGTAAATACAATCTTCATACTGTATTGTATTGCCATATCGGCAAATTTTACACTGTTTGAAGTAATTTGTGCGTCAGATTTTAAACTCGGTATTGACATGAGTCGGCATTGATAATATAATGATTTAAGTTACGATGAGAGGTGCTCTATGAAAAGACAAAAATTTGCCTGCGGTAATACGCAGTTGGAATTGTACACATGGGATGACGTAAAAGACGCCAAAGGTGTAGTCAAAATAACTCACGGTATGGCGGAACATTCTGCAAGGTACGACGACTTTGCCCGTTTTTTAAACGCCAACGGCTACATAGCGGTGATGAACGATCTGCGAGGACACGGTCTGACCGCGCAGCCCGACAGTCTCGGATACGCCGACGGGGATATGTTTGCCGACAATGTAAAAGATCAACTGGAAATCGTGGATTACTGTAACCGCACCTACAAATTGCCCGTCTTTTTAATGGGACACAGTTACGGCAGTTTCGTCACGCAACGCGTGATACAGCACGATCCCGACGTAAAGGGATATATTCTGAGCGGAAGCAACTATATCAAAGGTTTGCAGTATGACCTGTGCGGACTGATCGCCAAGAGAATGGCTGAAAAGAAGTCGGGCGCCTTCCCCGCCGAAATTATTGCCAGACTGTCTTTTTCCAAGTACGACAAGAAGTTCGGAGGCAAAAACAACTGGCTGAGCAGTGACGCCGGGCAGGTGGAAAAATACAACAACGACCCTATGTGCGGTTTTGTTTGCAGCGCCAACTTTTACAAGACGTTTATGCGTGGAATAAAACCCCTGTACGACAAAAAGGAGTTTGACGACAGTGCTTTCCACAAACCGTTGCTCATTCTCTCGGGACAGCAGGACCCCGTGGGGGAATTCGGTAAAGGAGTTACAAAACTGTACGAATTTTATCTGCGTATCGGATTCGATTGCGTTACCTTACGCCTGTACCCTGAGGGACGTCACGAAATGCTTAACGAAGTCAACAAAGAGCAGGTTTATCTCGATATACTTCAATGGCTCAACGGCAATGTCGGCTGACATTGTTATATTTTAAATGAGCGATGTTTGTTGCGTTTTGCACACACGGATGCTATTAAAATCAAGCGGACGATTTATTCGGTCCGCTTTTTTTGTTTCGTGCCTGCAGGCTGAAGCTGACAGCCGTTGCATATTTATACATTACGTTTAAATAAAAATACAAATTTATGTATAAATATTTAAT
>ENA-OYZE01000039-OYZE01000039.1-human-gut-metagenome-genome-assembly--contig:-NODE-39-length-66077-cov-10.068507_pt1 | contig 66077 bp, 53 predicted proteins | sample MGYA00243259_ERZ653469 | MGnify/ENA primary metagenome ERZ653469 (study PRJEB26926, sample SAMN06164913) | human gut metagenome | biome: ENVO:00009003; feature: ENVO:2100002; material: ENVO:00002003...
GCCTTTCCCCTCTCGGGAAAGGCCGCCCGCCTTTTTCGGCGATCTGCCCGCCAAAGCCCCGTTCATCCGCGGAACAAGGAAAGGTCATCCGAAAAATCCCAAAACCCCGCAACACCGCAGGAAGCGCCGTTTCGGGCGACCGCGCGCACGCCCGAAACGGCGCGCGGCGGACGTCAAAGCCGTCGGTCAGAACGAAAACGCAGGATCATCTGAACGCCGCGCGATCCGCCGCGATGCGGGAAACTGCCTTCGATGAGAACATGACAATAGAGCCCGTCCATCTTGGGAATGGCGAATACGCCGACAGCGCCGAAGGAGCGCGCCGCGACGGGTATTTGACCTCGGAAGAATTCACATTCGCCCCGCAAACAAAAAATATCTCTCTCCGAATGGTCGGATTAAACTTTGACCGATCCTCGATCGGCAGACGAACGACTCAGGCTGAGACAAATCGCAATTTGAAAACAGCGCCTTATCTTGCCGTATTTTATCCCGAAAATTGCTGCTTTTGCACTTTTTCAGAAACTATTTCCCCATTTTCCTCAATTTAGTTTCCCCCATCGCTTGTTTTTGCTATACTGTATATAATTGCAAAGACGAGGAACGAAAAATGATTTCGGAAAGTGCAACGCTTCTCTATGCCGCAAAAAAGGAAGGCATTATAAAATCGAATGCGCATTTTTGGCGCGAATATTCTTCCGCGGAAAAGCTGAAAAATATTTCGCTTGATCCGGAAAAATATGCGCGTGAAATCCAAAATTCCGACATCCATTTGATTTGCGCGTTTGATAGAGACTTTCCGCCTTTGCCTGTATATTGCAAACCAAGCGAAAAGCCCTATCTCTTTGCTTATAGGGGCGATATCTCTTTACTTAAGGACAGAGCTAAAAATTTTGCGGTCGTAGGCTCGCATACGCCCACTGAAAAAATTCTGCGCCGCGAAAACACCACTGTTGCGGAATTGACAGAATGCGGTTATCATATTGTCAGCGGTCTTGCCAAGGGCTGCGATACCGCCGCCCATAAGCAATGCCTTGCCTGCGGCGGGAAGACGATCGCCGTTTTGCCGTCCACGTTCACAAACATCTATCCGAAAGAAAATGCCAGACTTGCCGAGCATATCGTACAAAGCGGCGGGCTTGTCCTGACGGAATATGTGAACGAACCTGCAACGCGCTACGACAGGATCCGACGGTTCATCGAACGGGACAGATTGCAAGCGATGTTTTCAGAGAAAATTCTTCTGATTGCAAGCCATCTTCCGGGACAAGGGGACAGCGGCTCGCGTCACACAATAGAAAAGGCAAAAGAGTATGGCACAGAGCGTTTTGTCTTGTATGATCCGTCGACAGACGAAGCTGATCCTCTGTTTGCGCTCAATCGAAAATATTTTGACAAAGGCGTATCCGTGTTATCTCCAATAGATCTGTAACCAATTCAAAAAAACCTAAGCTGAAATTTGGTTCAACTTAGGTTCTGCTTGGCTGGTCCTGGATTCGTAAGGAACGGAATAGCGATCGTTGCGTTTTACGCCGATCGCGTCAGCAACGAATGACGGAGTCAGAGGCAAATGAAAATTTTGAAAAACAGCCTCGAATGCCCGATTTTTGCCCCAAAACCGCCGCTTAACGCCCCTATTCAAAAATCGTTTCCCCAATTTTCCCCAATTCTGTTTCCCAATTCCTTATCCGCAATTTAACATGCCCTGCGCTTTAAGCAGGGCGTGTTATCATCGCTTATCAAAAAAATGTCACCTAACCTTCTATTCTCCCCAAATATCTGCTATAATAAACACAAATGATAGGGGGAAAATAATGAAAGAATTTATAATTCCAACGAATGACTTTTTGAAAAAAGCTATGCATGGTTATTATAATCGAGACTATACCGGATATCAAAAGCCACGCAATCCTGATTTTATCAACCGTTTAAAGAACATGACGAAGCAATATGACGAATTAGAGCTCGCGCCTGATTTTATTAAGGTTTTTGAAATTGCTTTTATGGATATTCCTCAAATCATCAAAAAAGAGGGGCTCTGTGATTGCACAATAGCTGTAGTTCCGAGGTCAAAAAAAGAAAATTCTTATACAGGGTCTCAGCTTGTTTTCAAAAAAATCATCTCTTGTGTTGCCGACAAATTGGAGATCGGTAACGCAACAGATGCAATTAAACGGACGCGGGATACTAGAACTACCCATTCATGGAGAATGGAAAATAATACAGGACCACTGCCCTATATCGGGATCACCAAAGACACATGCGAGCTAAAGGCATCATCCTTTCAAAACAAAAATGTCATTTTAGTTGACGACATTTATACAAAAGGTGTATTTGTCGCTGAAGATTGTGCGCAAACCTTGTTGGACATTGGTGCCAAACGTGTTATACTGTATGTAATTGCAAAAACGAGGGAAGAAATATGATTTCCGACACAGCATTAAAGCTCTACGCCGCAAAGCGGGAGGGTATCCTCAAGACGAACGCGCAGTTTTGGAAGAATTTTGCTCACATCGAGGCGGTGAATGCACTCCCCGTCGATCCTGAAAAATACGTACGGGAGCTGCAAGATGCCGGGATTCATCTCACCTGCGCCTTTGATGAGGACTTTCCGCCCCAGCCCGCGACGTGCCGGCCGAGCGAGAGGCCATACCTATTTGCCTATCGCGGAGACATTTCTCTCCTTCAAAACAGAGAGAAAAATGTTGCCGTGGTCGGCACTCTCACCCCCACCGAGGCCATTCTCCGCCGCGAAAATGCTGCCGTTGAAGCCCTTGTGGAGCGCGGTTTTACGATCGTCAGCGGACTGGCGCGGGGCTGCGACACCATAGCACACGAAACCTGTCTTGCCTGCGGCGGAAAGACCATCGCGTTTTTGCCGACACCGCTCTCGAATATCTACCCGAAAGAGAACCGCGCTCTCGCCGAACGCATCGTACAAAGCGGCGGGCTTATCGCCTCGGAATATGTGACAGAACCTGCGGCGCGCTACGAGCGCATCGGGCGGTTTATCGCGCGTGACCGCCTGCAGGCGATGTTTGCGGGCAACATTCTTTTGATTGCGAGTCATCTCCCGAGCAAAGGCGACAGCGGCTCCCGCCACGCCCTAGACAAGGCGAAGGACTACGGCACCCGCCGCTTTGTTCTCTACGATCCCACAACGGACGCCCACGATCCCCTCTTTGCCCTCAACCGCAAATATCTAACCGAGGGCGCGGCCACTTTTAAAAATCAATACAACCCATGAAATATCTCTTTGATTTGGACGGAACACTTGTCGATACGGATAAGTTAAATCGGGATGCCTATCGCTATGCTCTGGAAAAATTAGGTTATCCACAAATTTCCGGTTGCGAGACAAGATTGACAAGAAAAGATTTGCCATTTGTAAACGCTAATGATTTAGAGAAAATCATCAAGTTAAAACAGAAATATTTTGCAGGAATATGGCTTCCTTATCGCATCACCCTCAATACTGCACTAATACAACGAATCAAAAAGTACGGAAAAGATACCTGTTATATTTGGACAAGGGCAAGCGAACACCGAGTCAATTCGATTTTAAAACAATGCAATTTGACCAACATGTTCAAAGCGGTTTTGTACGATCGGAAACTCAATTGGCGCATTTCGATAAAAAATATACAGCGCACAATCGGCTCAGACGAATTTATAATCTTTGACAACGAGCCTGTTTCCTTTAATGAGCTTTTTTCTCAAAATATAGCTCATATCGCCTCCAAACAATTTGACATATACGCCTACCACATAAAATTATGAGGAGACAGTACACTTTTATCTCTTACGTCAATATTCTATCAGCCATTTCCAAATATGCGGCGCGGCGGAATTTCCCGCCGCGCCGCTTTCTGCTACTCATTTACTTTCCAGCTACCCGTCTTATCGGAGCCGAGACGCTCGACCACGCCCAGCTCTTTGAGTTTGACAATATTCTTCTTGATCCCACTGTTCCCAATACCGATCAGCTCGGACAATTTTGCGATGGTGATACCAGGCTCTTCCTTCATCAGCTCCACGATCCGCCGTTGTGTGGCATTGAGCTCACGCACCTCATTACTGTCCACTTTACTGGTTACTTTACTGTCCACTTTACTGGTTACTTTTCCCTTAACCACCTCTTCCTCGGGATAAGGGAAATACGACCTTGATGCTGCGCGGCAAAATGTGAAAAATACTCCTGTCGTACTCTTTCAAAATTCTGCTCATGCCGGAACCGAGCTGCTCCACAAGTCCCACGTCCTTAAACACACGCATGAGTTCGCGGTTACGCGGCATACTCGCAAAGCTGAAGAAATCCTCCTCGCTCTGCCCGTAAATGAGGCCGCCGTCCGACGTTACTTCGATCCTGTCCGAAAAGATCTCAAACACGGGCGGGATCTCGCGCGTGTAGTCGTTATGCACGATGGCGTTGATGATCGCCTCTCGCAGCGGCACACGACCGACCAACGTGCGGTCGATGCGCTCCTTGCCCGTGATCTTTGTACGGGTGACGTTCTCGATCTCAAACTTGTCCAAAACGCGATGTGCCACCTTGATGAGCGAACAATAGCCGTACTCCTCGTTTTCGATGAGGTCGACCTTGTCCTTTCCCGCATACTTCGCGACCTTGATGGACACGCCGTTTTCATCGGCAAGAAGATACGCCACATAGTTGTACTTGCCATCCGGCGTGAGCAGTTCAAGCGTGCTTGCAAATCTTTCGTTGAGAGCAAATCCGCGCTCCTCATAATAAATTTTGAGCTGCAAAAAAGTAAGATCCTGCCTAGGAGAGGGAATGTTGCGCAGCGTCTGATTGTGCAGCCGCTTGGAGTAGAGGTCATCGATCATGGAGGTGCTCATCGGCTGCACGGTCGTGCCCACGCGAATGAAACAGCCGGCTGAAGGCATTCCCTTCTCTTTGATGTAGTAGGGCTTTTCGGTGCCGCTGGAGACGATGACATGGATGACCGTCTTGCCGTCCATCTCTTCGGACGTGACGTCATACAGCCCGAGCGCGGAGGGCAGGTTGTCTCGAATGCGCTCCGCAACCTACTTTTGTAGGGAGTCTGCGTCCGAAACGCCCACGACTTCGCCGTCGTCTGCAATGCCGATATACAGCACCCCGCCTTCACGATTGATCAGAAAGGCGCAGATCTCCTTTTCCAGCTTTCATTGAGTTTTTCTTTCAGCTCTACGCGATTGCTTTCTTGCAGCATGGTTGGTTTCCTATATGAATGGAATTGATTCCCCAAAGTCAAAATACCGTATTATATCTGTTTTTCGTATCCAATTAAACGAAATTGCTCCTCTGTCTCATTTGCATTAGTGATTTTTACAGTTTTAACAACTTTAATTTTTGCATAGGACTTTACCTCAAAAGTCAATTCTTTGAGAGAGGGATCTATTTTCCCTTTTATTTCTTCATTTGAATCTGTCTCAAAGGTAAAATTATTCTGTTTTGTCGATACAGAAACTAAATTACCAATATACTCTTCTTCTTTAGACTCCTCACTTATTAATTGATTTAAATATATTAAAGTGCTTTTTGAAAAATCACTCTTCCAAGAAGCAGTTCTTTGATAAAATGCTCGAGGCGTTACAAAAGAAAAATCTATCCCTGCATTGTTATCACTAGAATATTTAAGCAGCTTTCTTAATGCATTTGCATAAGCAAAAGGCCTCTCTTTTACCATTTTAGATAAATCCTCATTACCTTTAATTTCCAAAAGCTGGAATAATTCATCAAGAATTGGAGTCAACTGGGTTTCATCTAATAAATCACTGTAACCTTCTGCCTCTAATCTAATTCCAAAAGAACCAGCATAGCTACCCAGATAGCGCAAAGAACACCCTGACGTCAATCCACGTTTTTTGCCAGCTTTTCTGTTTCTTTCTTTAGCAATTTCTTTTATTGAATCATTTACTATAATCAAAAGCGACCCGAATTTTTTTGCATCAATAGTGTGATGCTCTGTTTCTTCTGAAATAACACGAATATCAAAAATATCTCGCTGACGGGTCTGAGCATCAAAATGGACACGATCAAATGAAAGACAGCATGAAAGCAGCCTGAGCAATGCAAAAACGCATCGGATGAACGATCCGACGCTTTTTTTTCTATATTCTGCCGGAGATGATCCTGTTATTTCTTTGAAGCATTGAAAAAGAGCTCGCGTCGGGGCGAGCTCTTTCTGTCTTTGCAGTTGGGTTTCGGAGACATAAGATGTGACCTTGATGTCATTGACTTCGATCCGTATGAGCCGATTGCACTTCGGGCAAAGGGCCTCTACCGCCGTTCCGTTCTCCCCTTTTAGAATTTTATGTCCGCATATAGGGCAAGTCGCGCAGAACAATTGCCTTACTCCTCAACTCTTTTCCGGGAAGATCTCATCAAGCCTTGCGGAGAGAAGCATGATCTGCTCCTCGGGGATGCCCAGCGAAAGAAGAAGTTCGGAAAGCGTTGCCTGCTCGATGATGGAGAGCACCGTTTGATCGGCAAAAACGCCGCTTGCCGAAAGCAGAGCCGCCCTTGCTTGCTCGTTCTGCATGAGAACGCCGATGCGTTCCTCAAAGGCGGGAGAGAGCCCCTCGGGAAGCGTGGGCTTTTTCATGAAGGCGACATCCCCCACCGTCTCTTTGAGCCAGGAGACGGAGAGGGGAAACCAGTCCTCGGCGCGGGGGTTGACCATCTCCGCCCCGCCCGACGAGGTGTGCAGTTTTGCAAGCGAAAACCCGTGCCCGCCACGGCGGAAGATGTGCGCCTCGAAGGGAACTTCACAGCGGCGCAGCGCATCGGCGAAACTAAGGACGTTTTCGACCGGAACGACGGCGTCGTCCTCACATGCAAAGAGAAAGGCGGGAGAGGCGCCCTTGTGGACGCGCTCCACCAGATCGGGGATATCGAACCCTGCCGCTTTCCAAAATTTGCCCATGACTGCGGGATAGCCCAAGATCATGGCGTCGGGAGCGCCTTCATGGAGTGTGCCGAGTGCGGCGGCGAGATGCCCGCCCGCCGAAAAGCCGCAGACGGCGAGCTGCCCCTTTCCGATGTGCCACACTTCGGCGTGCTCGTGAAGGAGCGAAAGCGCTGCCTTTGCCTCGCGGAAGGGTGCTTCAAAACCCTGCCTTACGGTATAGCGCAGAACGAACGCCTGAAAGCCCTCCGCTGCATAGGCAAGCGCGATGGGCTCGGCTTCGCGGTCGGAGCACATTATGTACCCGCCGCCCGGGATGACGAGCACCGCGGGGCGGGAGAGGACGGCAAGTTCCGCGCTGTCCTCCCAAAGATAGGCTGTGAGCGAGGCTTCTCCGCCCAAAGAGATAGTTTGAGACTTCATACTTCCTCCTTATCTACTGTAAACGGGAAAGCGGGAATGCCCGCACCGTTGTAGAGATTAACGTTGTAATAAGCCGTCTCGGCAAATGCGAGGCGAATGCTCTTTGCCGCCGCAAAAACTTCGGAGCGCAGAATGAGCGCGTCTTGTTCGATGCGAAAGGCAAATTCCGTCTCCCTTTCGTCCGCAAAAGCGTGCATGGCGGAGAGCGCATCGCCCTTCACATACAGCCCCTTGCCGCCGAGGAAGGTGAGCAAAAGTTCCTCCCCTTTTCGCTCGGCTGAGAAGAGCGTCGGGGCATCCGAGAGCGTCGGTCGTCCGTAAATTTTATCGAGCGCCTGCAGTGCCATGCGCCTGCCGACGGGCTTCTTATATTTGGGGTGGATATCCACTTCACAGCCCGCGTCGGACGTAGAGACCATGTAAACTTCGGGCACGGTGCGGGCAACTTCTGCCTGCTGCCTTCTCACCTCGGGATAGTTCGTGCCGACGCCGTCCATCCAGCTCCCAAAGGGGGCAAGCTGCGCAAAGATGAAGGGAAGCCGCTCGCCGTGGTCGCGCCGCCAATTCTCGATGAGCGCGGAAAAGAGACGAGAATATAATGTCGGCTTCGCTTCATCCGTACAGCCCTGATACCAAATGACGCCGCGGCAGGTGAGATATTTCACCTCGGAGACCATCGTCCTATAGAGCGAGCCCGGATGCGGGTCGTTGGGGCCCTTGCGCAGAAGCTCTTCGAGCGGAAGATCGCCTGCGGGCGAAGGAGCGGCAGGCTCCGAAGGGGCGCTAATGGCATTTCCCGCGAGAAAGGCGTTGAACATCTCCTGCGTGACGCCCGTCTTGCCATACATATAGTCCTCGGCGGCCTCCGCGCCCTGCGCCGAATATTGCCGTATCATGCGGTTGATGGTATAGTACCGCTCGAGGTCCAGCCCTTCGAGCGACTTCTCGTATTCGTCGGTGTAGACTTTAAGGAGTGGGTCTGCCTTGAGAAGTTCTTCGTCCATCCAGGTGGAGGCGGACGTTCCCCCGAAGGAGCAGCTCACGATCGCAACGGGAATATGGAGCTCCCTGCGAAGAAACGTCGCAAACCATGCGGCGACGGCGGAAAAATACGGGCGGTTTTCGGGAGAGAAGTGCACCCAATGATCCCAACGGGAGCCGTCCTTAATGCCCTCTTCCCGCTCGCCCTCGAAGGTGTATTTGCCCACTTCATAGTAGCGGAAGTGTGCATCTTCGGGCAATTTATAGAGCTCCTCGCGCTCAGCATCCCATTTTAAGTAAAAGTGCATATTGCTCTGCCCGCCCGCGAGCCAGACTTCGCCGAAATCGACGTGTTCTAAAAGAATGTCGCCAATGCGAATCGTCGCATTCTCCTGCGGCGGGCACGGGGGAAGGTAAAATGAAAACTTTCCTTTGGAAACAAAAAACTTTACAAGCGGCGTGCCGTTGAGAAGGACGTTTACTTCCCCTTCCCCCTCGCTCTCTCCCCAGATGCGGACGGGGCGAAAGCATTGCAGCGTCATGCCGCTTTGAAAGATGCGCGCAAGTCTCATATGAACTCCTTATTTATACGGCCGAGAACGGACAGGCTCTCTTTGGGCGTGCGCGCCATCGTATCGCGGTCGACGGATACAAGCCCGAACTGCATTTGAAAGCCCTTCTGCCACTCGAAGTTGTCGAGAAGCGACCAATGGAGATACCCGAGGATGGGCAGTTCCTGCTTGCAGCGCAGAACGCCCTTCAGGGCTCTCTCGATAAACGTGCAGCGGCGCGCGTCATCCTTCGCCGCAACGCCGTTTTCGGTGACGAGGACGGGCAATCTCGCCTCATGCCACACACGGCGGACGACGTGTTCGAGTGCCTCGGGGTAAAATTCGTACCCCATCTGCGTGCGCTCTGCGCCTTCGGGCGGGGGAAGTTCGCCATCTTTCCCGAACACCTTGCGCGTATAATTCTGCACGCCGATGAAGTCATCGCCCTCGATGGCGGGGAGCCAATCGCAAAATTCGCTCTGCCATTCCTCGGCGGCAAGCGCTTCCCCGCCCTTTTGGGCCTGCACATCGTGCAGCGAGAGCGTGAGCCCCACCTTGCAGCCTTGCAAAACCTCCCTGACGGCCGCCCTTGCCATGCGATGCGCTTGTTTGATGATCTCGTTTCCGTGGGCGGTGCGGGCACCCAAAAAGACGGCGGGGGACGGGGTGCCGAACACCTCGCGGTTCTCCTTTGCCGCCTCGCTTGCCCTTGCCCTGAACGCCTCCGCATCGACGCCCACTTGCAGGGAGGCGGAAAATGCTTGAACGGCGCGGGCGATGCCCTCCCCCATGTTTGCCTCATTGATGGTGCTGAGATAATTTATCTTTCCGAGCCGCTCCGAAATATAGCGCGCATAGCGGGCAAAGAGGGCGGGCGTTTCGTCGCTCTCCCAGCCGCCCTTTTGGATGAGCCAAACGGGAGAAGAGAAATGATGCAGCGTGACGACGGGCTCCAGCCCATGCCTTCTGCAAGCCTCCGCAACGGCGCGGTAGTGCGCCGCCGCTTCCTCGGAGAACCGCCCTTCCTCGGGCTCAATGCGCGCCCACTCGACGGAAAAACGGTAGGCATTGCACCCCGCCTCTGCAAGCAGGGCGATGTCTTCCTCAAAATGGTGATAGTGGTCGGCGGCGATGCCCGAAGGCTCTATAAAGGAAGAGTGCTTCATGTGCTCCATTGCCCAACAGTCGGAAAAGACGTTGTTCCCCTCCGTCTGATGGGCTGACGTTGCCGCGCCGATGAGAAATGCGCTCATACAAGCGCCTCACTGAAGGTATAGTTTCCGCTGCCGACTTCAACCGTCTTGCCGCTCGGGAGCACGACTTCCGCCCGTGTGTTGCAGGGAATGGTGCAGGTAAGGGTGAATGTTTTACCCTTTTCCCATGCGATGCGAAGTTCGCCGTTGGGGGTGATGAGGGTACGCCTTGCCGAGGTGAGAGGGTCCGTCTTGGGCGCAATGCGGACGCGGCGATAGCCGGCCTCGAGCGGCACGATGCCGCAGACGGAGCGGGAGATCCAATCGTCCACGCACCCGAAGGCATAGTGGTTGAAGGAGATCTTCTTGGGAGTTCCGTCCTCTTCGAAGCTCTCCCAACTCTCCCACACGGACGTTGCGCCGCGCCCGACTTCATACAGCCAGCCCGGGCACTTTTCCTGAAGCAGGACATCAAACGCCTTGTCCTCGCGGCCGATTGCGACAAGCGCGTCCAAGAGATATGGCGTGGACAAAAAGCCCGTATCGAGGCAGCCGCCGTGTTCCTCGAGGGAAGACAAAAGCTGCCCCTTCACCCTCTCTTGGAGCCCCTCGGGCACGAGATCGAAGGCGATCGCGAGCACATACCCGCCCATATACTTGGTCTTGAGTCCGTTTTCGTCGAAGAGGACGTGCCCGATGGCATCCTTCATCTTCTCGGCGACGCCGCCGTAGTAAGCGCTCTTTTGCCCCTCGCCCAAGAGCTTTGCGATCTTTTCCATGAGGAAGAAGGTGCGGCAGGCATACATGGGCACGGAATATTCGTAGGCAAACTCCGTCTGGAAGGCGAGCGAGCCCGTGAGTGCGTCCTCGTACTGTACCTGATGCTTTGCAATACTCGGCACCAGCCAGTCGCCCTGCTGAAAGCCGTTGTTGAAGAGCCAGCGGTCGTATTCATAGGGAATATTTGCGCCCTGTTTGGGCATGGCGCAGCGCTCCAAGATATACCCGCACCAGCGCTCCATCACATCGAAGTACTCTTTTAAAACGAGCGTATTGCCCGTGACGCAATACATCGCCCACGGCACGAGCACGCAGCAGTCCGACCAGCCCGCGACGCCGAAAGTATCCTTCTCGCCGAACATCTCCCCGAAGAACACTTCACTCATGGGATAGCCGCCGTCGTAGGGCACGATCTGAGGAATGGCGCCCGCCTTGCTTTGGTCGGCGCGGACGGACAGGAGCCAGCGGGAGAGCATGGGGGTGACGTTCTCGTTGAGGAGCGCCGTCTTTGCATAGATGGCGATGTCGCCCGTCCAGCCCGCCTTCTCGCGCTGGGGGCAGTCGGTCGGGATGGAGATCGTGTTGCCTGACTGCGAATTGCGGATATTGCGGTAGAGGGCGTTCAATCGCTCGTCCGAGCAGGAAAAGCTGCCCGCATTCTCCTTCTTCGTCGAATAGGCGCGGGCGGTGAAGTCCTCCGCGCGCACCTTTTCAAGCCCCTCCACCTTGACATAGCGGAAGCCGTGGTAGGTGAAGAGCGGCTCATACGTCTCGGGCGTGCCGTTTGAGATGTATTCGTCCTGCTGTTCGACGCCGCCGTCGGGCATCTCGGCGTTTTGGAAGAAGCTGCCGTCCTTATCCGTCACTTCGCTGTGGATCAGGCGGATGCAGGTGCCCGCTTTTGCGCTGACTTTCATGCGCACGCGGCCTGCGAGCACCTTGCCGAAGTCGAGAAGGGTCTCCCCCTTGGGCGTTAAAATGACGCGCCGGGCGGGGATTTCCTCCACGCAGACGACCCCCTCCCCCACCTGCGCACGCAGGTTCTCGTACCCGTAACGGGCGGGAAGTGCCCTTTGGGGCGATGTAAAGTCCTCGCGGGCGTCATAGCGCTCGCCCGCAAAGAGGTCCGACGCGCGCACGGGGCCGTAGGCGCAGGTGACTTCTTCGTCCGATGAGACGCGCTCGCTTGAGCCGTCTTCATACTCCAATTCGAGCTGAAACAAAACGGCGTGCACGCGCTCGTAGTCTTTGACGCGGGGCGTCGTCTTGACGCCCAGATACCAGCCGTCGCCCACATAGAAGGAGAGCGTATTTTTGCCCGCCTTGAGCGCTTTGGTCACATCATAGCTCTGATAGAAGAGCACCTTTTCGTAGACAGAGTGCTCGGGAGCAAATTCCCCTTCCCCGATCCGCTCCCCGTTGAGATAGGGCCTGTAGATGCCGTGCGCGGTGGCATAGAGGCGCGCGCGGCGGACGGGGCTCTTCACCGCAAAGGAGCGGGAGAAGAGGGTGGCGGGCGGCTGCTTTCCGAAGCCCTTTTCCGCCGCCGTGAGGGGCAGGGAGTTCTTCACCCAGACCGCCGACCAATCTTCAGGGGAAAGAAGGCCCGTCTCGAATGAGCCGGAAATGGTGTCGCTCTCGCCGCAGTTGTCTGAGACGGTCACCGTGACTGCGTAGTGCGTGCGGCTTTGAAGGGCGCCGCCGTATTCGATAAAGGCGTTTTTTGCGCTCTCTTCCGCGTATTCCCAAGTTTCCCCGCCGCCCGAGACGCGGAGGGAAAAGTGCGTTTGAAAGACGTTCTCTCCTTCGCCTGCAAACGTCCACGAGAAGTAGGGCGCGCGGTCGACAAGGGGGCACCGTTCCGAATTGACTGTCAATGCCGAAAGTTTCATTTTTCTGCCTCCGAATAGCTGCTCTCCGCAAAGAAGGTGCGGCGGTTGGGATCGACGTATTTCGTCTCTTTCAGCGTGTAGGGAAGCACTGCGCGCTTTTCGCCGCTGTTCGGGCCGAGGTAAAATTCGAACGCCCCCGCCTCCGCCGCCCACTTCCCGCTTGCCGTGACGAACGAAAGCGCATCGATATTCAAGGTGAAGATGACCCGCTTTTTTTCTCCCCTCTTTAAGGGAACGCGGCGAAAGCCCACAAGCTCCATGCGGGGGCGCACCATGCTCGCCGCCATATCCTTGCCGTAGAGCTGAACGACTTCCTCGCCGTCGCGCGCGCCCACGTTTTTGACGGTGACGCTGATTTCGATATTTCCCTTCTCATCCGCATGCAGGGCGGCGTTTTCATAGACAAACTGCGTGTAGGAAAGGCCGTAGCCGAAGGGACGGAGGGAAGTCGAGGGGCTTGCAAGATACCCCGTGCCGTCCATGCCGACGTGATCGTCCGAGGAGGAGCCGCGCAGCTGCGAAAAGTAGACGGGGGTGTGGGCGGCGCTTCTCGGAAGGTCGACGGGCGTTCTGCCGGCGGGGGAATATTCCCCCGTGAGGACGCGGGCGACTGCCTCGCCGCCGTACGTCGTGGGGAACCACGCCTCTAAAATGGCGGGAAGGTGTTGATATGCCCACTCATCGCAGTACGGACGGCAGCCCGTGTGCACGAGGACGACGTTTTGGTTGGCCGCATACACGGCGCGGACGAGTTCGTCCTGCACGCCGGGAAGAGAGAGGCTCACCGTATCCACCCCCTCGCCCGAGGTGCAGGAGGCGTCGATGCCGCTCTTTTCGCCCACGGTGAGGATGACAACGTCGCACTCCTTGGCAAGCGCGGCGGCCTTTTGGATGCCGCTCCGATCCTTCCCCTTGTAGTCGCAGCCTTCGAGGAAAGTGATGTTTTCAAAGCTCTCGGCAAGAGCCTCAAAGATGGTCTTTGCCTCGGGATATGCCCGTTTGATCTCGCCGTCGAAGAAGTATTTATCAACAATGCTCTCGGGCTGAGGAGCGCTAGCGGTCTGCCCGTTTTCCTCTCTGCCCTGGTTGTGGATGTTGACGACGTCCACCTCTTTCTTTTCCGTTTGGGCGCGGATGATGCTTGCGATCATCTCTCGCGTTGCCGTTGCCATATAGTGCGCGTACATCATGCGGAGGGAATTGCCCGAAGGCCCGATAACGGCAATGCGCTTTGTCCGATCTTCAACGGGCAAGATGCCGTCGTTCTTTAAGAGCGTCATGCTCTTTAAGGCGGCTTCGAGCGAGCCCTCGTTGGCATCCCTGCAGTCCATCGCCGCGGCATAGTCGCCCACGCCGTAGGGATTTTCAAAGAGCCCCAGCTCGAATTTGAGCGTCAAAAAGCGCAGGCAGGCGCGGTCGATGAGTTTTTCTTCGATCTCCCCCCGCTTCACCGCCTCGATGAGTTCTTCGCCGTAGACGATGCGCTCGGGCAGTTCCACGTCCATGCCCGCCTCGAGGGCAAGACGGGCGGCACCCGCGTGATCTTCGGAGAGGTTATAGACCGCTCTGATCTGCGCGAGGGAGCCGTAATCGGAGACGACTGTCCCATCAAAGTGCATTTCGCCGCGGAGAAGATCGGTCAGGATCTCTTTGTTCGCCGTGACAGGTCTGCCGTCAATGACGGAATAGCTGTTCATGACGCACTTTAAATCGGCGAGCGAGATGGCGGCCTCGAAAGGCTTGGCGAAGGCTTCGCGCAAAATTTGGCGGGAAGCGAGCGTCTGATGCGCGTTGAGTGCGCCCTCGCTCACCGAATAGCCCAAAAAGTGCTTGCAGGTGGCGGCAACGCCCTCCTTGAGGTTGCCCTGCATGCCCTCGACGAAGGCAACGGTCATGGCGGCGGAGAGAGTGGGGTCGCCGCCGTACGTCTCGTTGCATCTGCCCCAGCGGAGGTCGCGGGCAAGGTCGGATACGGGCGAGAGCACGTGGCGCACGCCGTTTGCCGCGAGCTGACGGGAGGTGAAGGACGCCATCTGTTTGACGAGTTCCGGCTCGAACGTCGCTCCGAGCCCGATGGGCGCGGGGTATTGGTTGGCACCGAAGAGGCACACGGGTCCCGTAAGTCCCTCGGCATGGAAGAGAGCGGGGATATGGTGCGGCGAGTGCTCCATGACGTAATTCTGAATGGCAACGACATCATCTAAAAGACGTGCGCGGCTCTGCATGGCGACGACGACAGCACCCGTGCCGCCCCTTAGATCCATCCCATTGAGATCGCCCGGCATGACATTGGTGCAGCCGATTTGGCGCACCTTCTCCTCGAGGGAGAGCTCCTTTAATAGCGCCTCTGCCCGCTCCTTGGGGGAGAGGGTCGTATCGTGATAGTCCTTCATACTTCCTCCTTCTTTTTTGCAAGCGCTGCAACGCGCGATGCCGAGATCAACAGATCGCAGCGGGAGAGCGCGCCCTCGTTGAGCGCCGCCATGATATCTTCAAAGTCCTCTCTTCGTCCGGGCATGATGAGATCGTTCCCCGCCGCAATACAGCCGCGCGGCGTGGCAGGACCGTACTTTTCGCCCGTGCCCATGCCGCCCGTCGAGAGCCAGTCCGTCATCACGAGCCCTTTAAATCCCCATTCTTTTCGGAGCACATCGGTCAAAAATGCGCGGCTCTCCGCCGTATGCACGCCGTTGACGAGGTTGTAGGACGACATGACACAGTCGGGATGCGATTCGCGGATACAAATTTCAAAGCCCTTCAAGTAGAGCTCCCGGAGCGTGCGCTCGGAGAGGTTGCTGCTCGAAAATGTGCGGTCGGTCTCCTGATTGTTGCACAAAAAGTGCTTGACGGTCGCGCTCCTGCCCTTTATCTTCTGCACGCCGCGGACGATCGCGGCGGCGAGACAGCCGCTTAGAAGCGGGTCCTCGGAAAGGTATTCAAAGTTTCTGCCGCAGAGAGGATCGCGCTGGATGTTCAGCGCGGGGGCGAGCCAAATATCCACGCCGAAGAGCGTCATCTCCCGCCCGACGAGACTGCCCATCCCCTCGCAGAGCGCTCTGTTCCAGCTCTGCGCGAGCGACGCGCCGACGGGAATGGCCGTCATATAGCGGTACAAGACGTCCTCGCCGTCCTCGCGGGGCTGCCCTGTAAGGCGCATGCCTGCGAGGGGATCGTCGAGGGCGATCTCCCCGCCGTCTTCCGCACGGCGGTAACGGGTGGAGAGGCGCAGCCCTGCAGGACCGTCCGCAAGCACGAGCGCGGGAAGGTTTGCTGCCGCATAGGTCTCCCCCGCCGCCCCTGCGACGCGGTGCGAAGAGCTGCCGATGTTGTGCGTGAGCGACATCTCGTTGAGTGTGCCGATGGTAAGGCGCACGAGTTCCTCATCGGGGAGCTGCTCCAAGGCGGGGTCGATGCACTCATTAAAAGCGGGCTTTTCGGGAAAGGCGGGCGAGAAGGCAAATTCGGCCAAGAGGGGCTCATCTTCATGCCGTTCAGGCGGCGGGGGAAGCGTTTCGACGTCTTTGCCGCCGAGAGAACACGTTTCCCGGACGATGACTTCCTTCTCCACATTGAGGGCGCAGGCACAGATGAGGTTGTCAAGACAATTGCCCACATAGAGAAGGTGCCTGCCTGCGGGGATGCGCCAGGCGTTCTCGCGCCAGACGGCGAAGTCTTCCGCGCGGACGGTGAGGGTGAGCGTCTCCCCCTCCCCTGCCGCAAGTTCCTTGCTCTTTGCAAAGCCCGCGAGCGTGAGGTGCGGGCCCTCATTCCCCTCCAAGGCGTGATAGACCTGGATGACCTCTTTGCCCGCGCAGCTGCCGACGTTTTTGACGGCGACGGTAAGCAGGACATCTCTCCCCTGCACCTGTGCAATCATGGGGAAAAAAGTAAAATCGGTATAACCGAGCCCGAAGCCGAAGGGAAAGAGTACGGGGCGGGAAAAGCTCTCGAAATAGCGGTAGCCGACGAACACCCCCTCGCGGTAGTCCACCTCGTTCTTTGTGCCGAAGCTGCCCGCCGAGGGGTAATTTTCGTACGCGCCCGCCCACGTTTGGGCAAGTTTGCCGCTCGGATAGGACTTGCCCGTTAAAAGATCGGCAAACACATGGCCCGTCTCCGCGCCGAGCTGCCCGAGAAGCAGAATATTTTTGACTTCCATGATGGGCGAAAGGTCGACGGGAGCGCCCGTGTTGAGCACGACGAGCAATTTCTCTTTCCTGCGGGAGAGCGTTAAAATGTCGTTCACCTCACATTGGGAGAGGAAATAGTCGCCCTCGATCGCCTGACGGTCGGTGCCCTCGGACGAGTCGCGCGCGATGACATAGAGGTTGAGCTCGCCCTCGCCCGTGAGGGGAATGTCGTAGAAAACGGGCGGCTTGGGGGTGAACATCAAGAGCGCCTCGGGCGGCATCCCCCACTGCGCGGCCTGCGCCTTTAAGTCATTATAGAAGTTCTCGAAGTTCTCCTCGGCGACGCGGTCGTAGGCGGTGAGCCAATCTTCCGTCATAATGGTAAAGCCTGCGTCTTTAAGCCCCTGTTCGATGGTGGTGAAGGTGCGGACGTTGACGTCACCCGAGCCCTTACCGCCCTTGACGGTGCGCCGCGCGCCGCTGCCGTAGAGGTTGATCGTACAGGGAGAGACGGGAAAATCGCCGCTGCGCTTTAGAAAGAGGGCGCACTCCGCCGCGTGTTCGCGCACAAATTGTGCGTGCGCGGTCTCATACGCCGTTTGCTTAGATGTCATATCTTTCCTCCCGGTTGAAAAATGCCGTATGCCGCCCCCACATTGCCGCCCGCCAACAGATATGCCTTGACGGCGCGCTGCAGGCTCGTGCGTTCGGGGAGTTCGCCCGTCGGGGTATCCTCGCCCCTTCCGAAGAGAAAGCCGAGATACTGCCTCTCTTCGGGGAAGTCCTTTTGGAGGACAAACAGCCTTTGAAATGCCAGAATGTGAGAGGTCTCCTTTAAGAACGGGGTGAGGCGGGGGGATAGCAGCCAGGAATGGCAGCCGACGGGCGCCTCTGCCCATGCGGGAAAGTGCGCCAAGGCAAAGCGGCGGAAGGCAGAAATGCCCGCTCCCACGGCCTCGGGGGAGATGCTCTCGCCCGAAGGGATGTGCAGGCCGACGCGGCCGCTCTCCTCGAGCTCGAACTCATACGCGCCGATGCGGAAGATGGAGAGATTGAGCTGGCGGTACGCCCACCACGGGCAGTCGAAGCCCCAAACGCCGTGCTTTTGCCGATATTCCTCGGCAAAGCGGGCAAAACAGCCCATCGTGGCAAGATACACGTCCTCGCCGATGCCGAGCGCGGCGTATCGCTCCCCGTTGCGGCGGGCACACTCCACTTGCAGGGCGAGCATCTTTTTGCCGTGCTCATCCTTCCCCAATTTTTGCATGAGGGAGAGGACGCCATTAAGCGGCGCCGTCTTCCCCATCATCATCGAGAGTTCTTCCTCGAATGAGGCGAGCGGGAGCGCGGAGACCGTTTCCGTGAGCTCTTTGCTCAGCTCCTCGCTCATCCCTGTTTTAGAGCAAAATTCTTCAAATGTCATTTTTTTCTCCCCTTTCGGCGCTCTTACGAAGGCGTGCAGAATTGCAGCGCCCGAAGGGAGCAGATCTCACCCTCGCGGAGGAGCGTGAGCGATCTTTCTCCCTCCGCCGAAAATTCACAGGAACCCTGCGTCCATTCCCCCGAGGCGGGCGTTGTGATCCGGGCAAGCCGTTCGCCGCCGACGAGCACTTCAAACGCGCCCTCCCCGCCGCGCACAGTGAGCGTAAGGCGCACCCTTCCCCGAAAGCTGAAGTACTTGAAGCCGATGCGCGTGCCTGCGGAAATGTCTGCAGCGAAGGGCAAATTCCCCTCGCTTGTGATATGGGGAATGTCCTCGGGAATAGTCTGCGGATCGAGATGCGGCATATGGCCGTTTGTGAGCTCACAGCAGATGACGGCGGGATACTCCCCTTCCGCCGCGAGGGGGCCGCCGTTCAGGCCGCACGAGGTCATTTCGACCTGCGGGATGCTGCCGTCCTCTGCAATGCGGATGCGCTCGGCGCACGCCTTGCGGGAAAAGCTCGTCTTGTGCGTCTGGCGATGATAGAAGATGTACCACTCCCCGCCGATGTTTTCCATGCTCCCGTGGTTGTTGCCCGTGGCGAGGATGCGATCCTCTGCCCTTCGTCCGTGATAGCCCACGTCGCCGTTGGAGAGGATGACGCCGCCGTATGTAAAGCCGCGGTCGGGATACGCGCTCGTCGCATAGCAGAGTTCGTGCTGGTGCTCGGAGGAATAGATAAAATAGTAGCGATTGCCGATCTTGCGGATGGAGCTTGCCTCGAAGAAGGCGTGGCCCTCGAAGGAAGTGCCCTCGCTTGAAAACGGACCGGGCACGACGAGGCGGGGCTGCGTTTTGACGGTGAGCATATCCGCCGCAAGCTCCACGGTGAAGCCGCCCATGATGCCGTCGGGCTCATGTCTGATCTCCTCCGCCGTCTTCCCGAAGAGCATCGCCTGCACCTCATAAAAGTCGGTCGGAAAACCGTAGGCGGCGGCATCGCGTTCAAAGTTCTTGTTGACCGCGAGCGACCAGCCGTAGTAGAGGCGGATGGTGCCGCCGTCGTTGAGGACGGCGGGGTCGAAGGTGATCTTGCGCATAAAGGGGGTGCCGTCGGGGTTTTTCACCTCGCCGTAGTATTCGTACCGCCCGTCGGGGGTATCGCACACGGCGACGTGAATGGGCCCCGTGAAACTGCCGCCCGACATCGCATAGTAGAGATAGTACCGCCCGTCGATGCCCCTGACCACATCGGGCGCATACAGATATTTGTTCTTCCCGAAGGAAGGGTCCTGCTCGGCGCGGTAGTTGACGCCCTTGCTCGTCCAGCTCTTCAGATCGTTTAAGGGCGCGGAATAGAACTCGTAGCCGAGCGTGCAGAAGGCAGAACCGCCCTCCTCCTCGTGCGAGCCGAAGAGATACACCCTGTCGCCGAAGACGTGCGGTTCGCCGTCGGGGATGCACTCCAAGAGGGGCAGAAAGGGATTATACGCCTGTTTCATTGGATAACTCCTTGAGATAGGCGAGGACTTTTTTGACGTCCTCGTCAGAATAGGCCGCGCCCAGCTTTTCGCGAAGGTAGCGGAAGGCAGCCGCGGCGGGGTCTTCCCGTTGGGTGCCCTCGGGCACGACGGCGGCAGCGCCCGCCTTCCCCTGCTTGAGCGCCATTCTGTGGTGGCGGGAAGAGAGCAGCTTCATGCTGCGGGCGATCTCCCTGAGTGCCTCGTCGCCTTCGACGGTCGCCCTCTCCCACGGCATGGGCGTCAAGATGCTGAAGGAAGGGTCTTCAAGCCGTTCCTTCACCTCTTTCAGGAAGGCTTCCGTGGTCGGGCGCTCCCTCTTCGCGCACGCGGCGACGGCGAGAAGGCGGGGCCAGAGCTGCCGTTCGATCTCGCTTTCCTCAAAGAGCCATTCCGTCCAGAGAGGCGCTTCGATGCCGAGGACGTTCTCCTTGGGTACGGGCACGCCCTTGACGTTGGGCGAGAAGTTGAGCGTTGCGCGGAGGGGCGTTTCGGCATACGAATAGTCGCTGTAGAACTGCCCCTGATTGGAGAAGATGAACTTTCTGCCGCGCGCGAGCTCCTTCGTGCAATAGCTCTCCCCAGGCGCCATCTCCATCCAATACTGCACGACGGCGCACTCGTCGAGCCCTTCCTCTACAACCGACTCATTCCAGACGATGGGCGTTTTATGGAGCTTCTTCAAGTGCCCGATGATGCGGTTGGTAAAACAAATTTGCAGCTGTTCGAAGTTCTTCAGTCCCTCTCTTTCGAGGACGGCGCGGCACTTGGGGCAGGCGCGCCATGCCGACTTGGGCGCTTCGTCTCCCCCGATGTGGAAGTACTGCGAGGGAAAGAGCGGCACGATCTCATCGAGAAGGGCAAACACAAACGGATAGACGTCTTCATTGCCCGCGCAGAGGATGCGCTCATGGATGCCGAAGGTGGAGGCAGCCTCAAGGGGTTCGCCGCTGCACGACAATTCGGGGTACGCCGCGAGGATGGCGGTCGTGTGGCCGGGCATCTCGATCTCGGGCACGACGTCAACGCCCCGCTCCGCGGCGACGGCGACGACCTCTTTGATCTCTTCCTGCGTATAATAGCCGCCGTACCGCTCCCCCGCGCGGCATCTGCCGCTTGTCACGAGGGGGTCGTCCTCGTCCAGACGGCGGTAGGAGGAGACGGTGTTGAGGCGCGGGAAGCGCTTGCTCTCGATGCGGAAGCCCTGGTCGTTGGAAAGGTGCCAGTGAAAGACGTTGAGCCCGATAAGAGACATCTCTTCGATGAGCTTTTTGATCTCTTTGACCGAAAAGAAGTGGCGGCAGCAGTCGAGCATGGTGCCGCGGTAGGAATAGCGAAATTGCTTTTCGTTCATTGGAAGCTCCTTTACAGACGGGTGTCGTATTTGCCGCAGAAGGCATCGACGGGCGAGACGCCCTCAAAGTGACTCCTGCCCATGAGTTTATCGAAGACGCTTGAAAGCGTCTCGTCGTTGTCGGTATAGGCGTTGATGTAGGCGTGCGCCATCGGGATATCAAGAAGGTGATAGGGATTAGAGAAGGAGACGGCGATAAGCGGCATCTCCCCCGCGTACCACGGCAGATCGTTCCCCATGCCGAAGAGGACGTTCCAGTTGACGCGCACGACGGTGGCGTTGGAGGCGGTTTTGATGTTGAGCACGATGACCGCCAGATCGTATTTTTTTACGAAATCGTCGGTATTGCACATCGTCTCCGAAAGGGCGCGGTTGACGGCGGGCGTGATGCTTTCGAGGGTGACGGCATTGGGGTCGAAGGGATAGGCGCGGCGGCGGAGCGTCACACGGAAGCCCTCCCTCTCGAAGCGGCGCTTGATCTCCTTTGCAAAGGGCGAATTGTTCTTTGCGGTGTTTTCGATGACATTGAGATAGACGCGCTTATAGTTCTTGGGCGAGAGCGGAAGAATGTTCCTCGGGTCCTTGACGAGCGTTACCGCCCTGTCGGCACAGCCGCGCACCCATGCCCTCTTCTGGTCTTCGTTGAGTGCATGGGCGCGGATATACTCACCCCTGTGCAGCCCGCGCGCGGCCTTCGTTGCCAGAATGCGGAGAACAGCCTCGTCGAGGCGTTCCTTCGTGATGATGCCGCTTTCATAGCCCTCTTTGAGATAGCGCGCGTCCTCTTCGATGCTGCGGTTGAATAAGATCATGTCTACCCCCGCCGCGATGGAGCGGGGAAGGGCGAGGCGGCGGGGCATCGTCTGCATATAGCCCACCATGAGCGTAGAATCGGTGACGACGAGCCCGTTAAAGCCCATCTCTTCGCGCAGCAGCTTTTGAATGAGCACGGGAGACTGGCTGGCGGGGAGCGCCGCATCCTCCTCGCTTGCACCGAGGGAACGGGCGACTTCGGGGGCGGAAATGTGCGCCGCCATGACGGACGGCACGCCGTCCCCGATGAGGGTGCGGTAGATGCGCCCGAAGCTTTGCTCCCATTCCCCGCGGAAGAGGCTGTTGACGGAGACTAAAAGGTGCTGGTCGCGCTCGTCCACGCCGTCGCCCGGGAAATGCTTGACGGTGGGAAGCACGCCCTCCTCCCCCGCCGCGCGGATATATGCGCGGGCAAAGGAGAGCACGGTTTCGGGGTCGGAGCCGAAGGTGCGCACATTGGTGATGGGGTTATGATAGTTTTGGTCGATGTCGACAATGGGCGCAAATGCCCAGTTGACGCCCTCGCAGCCCGCCTCCGAACAGGAAATTTTGCCGAGGCGGTAGCCGTTTTCGGTTTCCCCCGTCGCGGCGCATCCCATGGGGTTGGCAAAGAGCGTGCCCTCGCGCACGGCTCCTACACCGCCGTTCTCGAGGTTGGCGGCAATGAGCAGCGGGATGCGGCTGTTTTTTTGCAATTCGGCAAGATGTTCCCGAAGACCCTCCCGCTCGAAAGGGCGGATCATCACCGCACCCACATGGTAGGTATCGATGAGCGCCTGCGTCGCGGGCGTGAATGCCGCAAGGCTGGGGCAAAGGAGCTGGCCGAGTTTTTCCTCGTCCGTCATGGAGGCGAGCGTCTTTAAAACCCACGCCTCCGCCTCTTCCTTAAGCAGAAAGGGCTTTGATTTGAGATCGATCATGCGCATTCCTCCTTTTTCGTGCGGCAAAGGACGGTAAGTTCTGCCTCGCACCCCTCTGCGCGGGCGCGGATGGTCACTTGTTCTTCCTCCGCAAGGATGACGGCGAATGCCCTGCCTCGGCAGGTCGTGTGAACGTTGTCCGTATAGCTCTCCTCGGTGAAGGGGCTGCCGCTGCCGAAGCCGAGCAGCTTCCCGCCCGAAACGGCGAGCGTCACTTCTCTGTCCATACCGTACCGGACGGTCTCCCCGTCCGTGAGGGCGACGTTGACAAAGAGCAGGCCGCCCTGTCTCGGCTCGTTCTCCGCCGTGAGCGAGAGCATGAGGCCGCCCTTCGACGTTGTGAGCGCGTACCGCTCTCCCTTCGAGACCGCCTCGAGCGTGCCCGCCGCGAAGGGCACTTCGAAGGTGCATTTGCAGCGTTCGGGCAGCCGCTTCCCGAGCGACGCGCCGTTGAGGAAGAGCTCGACCTCGTCGCTTGCATACACGTCGACGGTGAGCTTTGCGCCCTCGTACCCTGCGAAATCCCACGAGGAGAGCACATCCCCCCAACCCCAGGTGGAGAGATACTCCTCTTCTCCGCAGTGCTTGGGGTCGTGCACGGCGATGTAGGGCGCCTTGCGGAGCCCGAAGACGATCTCGCGGCAGTAGGACTGCGGCAGGCGGAAGCCCGTGATGTCGATGTCGGCGCACCCCGCCGTGATGCAGGGGTAGGAGGCGTAGAAGCCCTCGTGATAGTCGCGCGCGCGATAGCTCACCGTGCCGATGCCCGTCTCGCCCAGATAGTCCCAGCCCGTCCAGGTGAAGTCGCCGATGACGTTGTGATACGCCTGCATATGCCCCCACATCTCGAAGATGTATTTTGCATACGTCTCGCTGCCGACGATGACGCGGTCGGGATACTTTTCAATGTCGGGAAGGTAGCGGTCGTGCAAATAGTTGTAGCCCGCGACGTCCACCGCCTCTGCGCCGCCCTTGAGTATTGCGTCCATGCGCTCTGAGTTATTGACGGCGCGCATCGCCTCATCCAAACTATTCATCTGCTCGTTGACGTCGCGCGCGGCCCCCATCTTCTCGCCCGTGAGCTGTTCAAAAAGTTCCATGCGCTGCATGAGAAGGAGAATGCCGTTGACGGCGGCCGTCGTGAGGCGGGTGTTGTCCAGCCGCTTGACTTCGCGGTGGAGCTCCCCCGCAAGCGAGACGCCCGTCTCCCATGCAAGGTCGCTGATCTCATTGCCGATGGAATAGAGGATGACGGAGGGGCGGTTGTAGTCCTTCTCGACCATCGCCGCGACGTCCTGCTTCCAATTGTCGTTGAAATCGTTGGCGTAATCGTCGCAGGACTTGGGGATCTGCCACATATCGAACGCCTCGTCCATGACGTAGACGCCGAGCTCGTCGCAGGCATCGAGAAGGGCGCGGGATGCGGGATGATGGGCGGAGCGGATGGCGTTGAAGCCCGCCTCCTTGAGCTTTTCCACGCGGCGGTACTCCGCCTCGCGCCAAGTTGCCGCGCCGAGTACGCCATTGTCGTGGTGGATGCACGCGCCGCGCAGGAGCACGCGCTCACCGTTGACAAGCAGCCCGCGCTTTGCGTCCGCCGAGAGGGTGCGGATGCCGAAGCGTTCCTCCGCCGTGTCGATGACTTCCCCGTTTTGAAGAAGTTCCGCGCGGCAGGTGTAGAGCGCGGGATCGTGTTCGCTCCACGGGCGGGGATCTTTGACGACAAGTTCCCCGCCGCCCTGTTCTGCCGGGCAGGCGAAAGAGGCGGCCTCCTCCCCTTCCCGCTCCACGGTAAAGCGCAGCTCGCCCGCCTCATCCGAGGAAAGGCGCGCCTCCGCGCGGAGCACGGCCTCGTTCCCACTCAGAGAGAGCGTCGTGATGCGCAGGCCGTTGTTTTGGATGTGGAAGGCGGGCGCTATGAGCAAATTGACCTCGCGGAAGATCCCGCCGCCCGTGTACCAGCGGCTGTCGTCGCCCGTTTTGCAGATGACTTTGACGACATTGCTTTCGCCGTATTTGAGGAAGGGAGTGAGATCTGCCGTAAATTCCGTGTATGGATAGGCGTGCCGCGCCGCGAAATTGCCGTTGACATAGACGAGTGCGTGCGACTGCACGCCCTGAAATTCGAGGAAGATGCGCTTGCCGCGCCAGCTTTCGGGCGCTTGAAAGACGTTGATGTACTCCCACGCACCGTTGGGGAAGTACGCCTTTTTGGTGCCGTTGAACTGCTCCTTGTCGCGCATACAGCCGATGATGGCATCGTGCGGGAGCAGGACGGGCGTGAAGGGCGGGGAAAAGGTGTGGCTGTCGGCCTGCGGGCGGAATTGCCAGCCCGTGAGAAAGGGAATCCGCTGCATATTAAGCGCTCCTGATGATGTTGAAGAGGTCGTTGAGTTCCCCGATGGGATAGGTGAGTTTTTTGTGCTTTTTGGCGTCGCCCAGCCCCGCGCAGTCAAAGCCGCCGCGGTATGCCGCCTCGACGCCCGCCACGGCATCCTCGACGACGAGGCACTTGCCGGGATATTCGTTGAGAAGGTCGCACGCCTTGACGAACACTTCGGGGTGCGGCTTGTTGTGAAGGACCATCGTGCCGTCGGCGACCTCGTCGAAGCAGCCCTCGATGCCCAATTTCTTTAGGATGAATCTGGCGTTCTTGCTCGCCGAGCCGACCGCCGTCTTGACGCCGAGCTCGCGCATCCTGACAAGCGTCGGAAGGGCCCCCTGCATGAGGTCTCCCTCGTTGAGCCCCTCCAAGAGCTTCAGATAGTACTTATTTTTCCGTTCGCAGAGCGCCCGCTTTTCGGCTTCCGTATACTTTCTTTCGGCGCGCTCCAAGATGATATTGAGGCTCTCCATGCGGGAAACGCCTTTGAGCCGCGTGTTGATCGTTTCGTCGAAGTAGATGCCCTCCTCGTCGGCAAGCCGCTTCCAGGCAAGATAGTGATAGCGGTCGGTGCTGCAGATGACGCCGTCCAGATCGAAGATGATCGCATGATACTTATTTTTCATATTACCCCCATAAGGGACACAGCCCGCCCGTAAATACGGTGCGGGCCGTGCAGTCTTTGTTGATTATTTTGAAGTGACCGAGGCGGGTGCGGAGAACAGCTCCTCGAAGGCAACGCTTGCCGAATAGGTCCCCTCCCCATCCTGCTTGATGGTGACGGTGTAATCGCTCGTCTCCCCCGTTGCGGCGTCCGTGATGCTCCAGACCGCCTCGAAGGTGTACGCGCCCGTGCGGGTGATGGTGCCCTTGCCGATCTCGATGCACTGCATGTACTTCATGGGATCGTCGCCCTTTTGGTCGGTGACCATGACGAACTCCTGCATATAGCCGCCGCCGAGATCCATCGTCGTGGAGATGGTGAGCACCGCCTCGCCCGTGGAAAAGTCCGCGGTCAGAATGACGTCGTAGGTGTATTCGATGTCGCCCGTACCGAGGTCGGTGCGCGAGCCGGTCATCTCCGTGCTGCCCGTAACCTCCGTCACATCCTCGAGCGGAAGCGCCTCTGCGTGGATGCCCGTGACCTGCACGGCGGCGGAGACGCCGCCCTCTGCATCCACCGAGACGGGAACGCTCAAATCGTCTGCCCACGACGCGGTGTATGCGCCTGCGCCCGTCTTTTCGAGCGTTGCCTTGCCGATCTCCATGACGCTCATATAATACATGGGGTTGGCGGCTTCGAGGTCGGGATCCTTCTCGTCCGTCACGAAGCAGAAGTCCATGATGTAGCCGCCGCCCACGTCCATGGACGCAACCACTTCGAGCACCGCCTCCTTCTTGTCGAAATCGACGGTAAGCGTCGTTGTGATGGGAAGCGTGGATCCGTTCTCGTCCACCATCGTGCTCTGCGCGGCAAGAATGGACGTGCCCTTCATAGCGAGCGCTGCGACGGTCTCCGTCTTTTCATAGCCGCACACGGTGCAGGCGACGGTCTTTTCGCCCTCTTGGGTGTAGGTGGGCTGTTTGGTGACGGTGCCCTCGCCGAAGGTGTGCTCTGCCTTTGCGTCCACTTCCGTACAGGTCTCATCTGCGCAAGTGTGCCAGTGCGACGTCTCGTCGCTCTCCCATGCCGTGTTCCAGGTGTGTTCGTGCCTGCAGGCCGTGAGGCCGACGGCTGCACCCGCAAGCGCGCCGCAGGCAAGTACCGATGCAAGGAATTTGGTTGTCTTTTTCATATTGTCCTCCGAATATTTTTTGTTGGTTTACTCTTTGACGCCGCCCGCGACGACCGCTTTTTCCAAACGCTTTTGGAAGAACGGGAACGCCACGATGATAGGCAGCGACGCTGCGATGACCGCCGCGAACTGAATGAGGTAGCGGCTGTAGTCGGGGTTGCTCGACTGCAAAAAGTCGGAATTCTGTGCGATGCACCGCTGCACGAACAGCTGCAGGGGCCACCACTCGGTGTTGTTGGGGATATAGATGGTCGCAGGGAGCCAGGCGTTCCAGGTACCGACGACGGTGTTGAGCATGATGACCGCGCTCATGTTGCCCACGAGCGGGAGCATGATGTAGAAGAACAGCCGCCACTGTCCCGCGCCGTCGATGACGGCGGCCTCGTACATCTCTCTTGGCACGCCGTTGAAGGCGTTCATCATCATGACGAGGAACATCGAATTGGTGCAGCCGGGAATGATGATGGAGAGCGGATTGCCGACAAAGCCGTAGGCGCGGTAGACCATGTAGGTGGGGAGCATGCCGCCGCCAAACATCATGGGCACCATGACAAAGCCGATCATGAACTGCTTGAGTTTGGTCTGACGGCTCATCGCATAGCCCGCCGTTGCCGAGATGAACCAGCCGAGCAGCGTCGTCGTCACCGTGTAGAAGATGGTGTTGCCGTAGCCGCGCAGGATCTCGAGGTCGCTGAAGAGGTGCTTGTAGCCGTCAAAGTTGACCTTGCCCACGGGCCACCAGATCATGTCGTCGAGGTGGTTGTTGTAGAGGGTCTGCCCGTCCGAAATGGAGCTCATGAGAATGTGCCACATGGGAATGACCGAGCAGAATGCGACGAGCCCGCAGAGAACAATGACGATGACGTCGACGATGCGGTCTCCGACGCTCGGATGCTCGACCATGGAAGAGCTTCGCTCTTCTTCTTTCTGTCTTTTCATTCCGAGCCTCCTTAAAAGAGCGACGAGCCGCTGAGCTTTCTGCTGAGCTTGTTGGAGCCGACGAGCAGCACCGTGCCGACGACGGACTGGAAGAGACCGCTCGCAGCAGAAAGGCCGTAATCCTGATTGCCCGCATCGAACGCAAGGCGGTAGGTGTAGGTGTAGAGCGTATCCGCCACGTTGAAGTTGGCGGGCGCATAGAGAAGCAGAATGTTGTCGAAGCCCGTTGTAAAACTCAAGCCGACGTTCATGACGAACATCATGATGATCATGGGCGTGATGCAGGGAATGGTGATATACCAAACGCGCTGCAGCCGCGTTGCGCCGTCGAGCGCCGCCGCCTCATGCAGGTCGCCGTTGACCATCGAGATGGACGCCACATACATGATGGAGCCCCACCCGATGCCCTGCCAAATGCCCATGAAGGTATACATCAGCCAAAAGACGGGAATTTGGTCGTTGATGATCCAGTCCGAGCCCGGACCCGTGAGCCAGGTGGAGATGACGCCGTTGAGCCCGAAGAAGGAGTTGAAGAGCGTGCAGATGACGACCGCCGCCACAAAGTTGGGCATATAGGAGAAGGTCTGCACGACGCGCTTGTATTTCTTGCTCTTGAGAAGGCTCAAAAGCAGGGCGAAGAGGATGGGCGCGATGAACTGAACGGTGATCTTCAAAAGGGCGATGACGACGGTGTTGCCGAGCACCGACCAAAATTTTTCCGCCGTGAAGAGGTCGATGAAGTTCTCAAACCAGATCCAGTCGCTCTCGAAGAAGCCCTTGGAGACTTTGAAGTCCTCGAACGCCATGATGATGCCGAACATGGGCACATAGCTCATGAGCAGGAAAAAGATGAAGGCAGGAAGGAAGAGCGTATAGACTTGCCAATTCTGGTAGATGTCCTTCTTCCAGCTGTTCTTCTTCTTTTTTTGGAGCGGGGCAGGCCTTTCCGCTGCCCCCGCCGCGGGGAGCGCCGTCTCCGCAGCGGGAGCGGCGTCCTCGGGCAATGAAGTCAATTCTTCCATCATAGCCTCCTTTTAAGAGAGGGGGTATTCGTCGACATAGGGCTGGATGACGGAGCAGACCTCCTCGACGTTGAAGCGTCCGAGCATCCTGCACCAGGTATCCCAGTCGCTGTCCGTCATGCCGTCCTCGATGAACTTGTATGCCTCGCCCTTCATGTATTCGAGCACGCGGTTGAGCGCCGTCTGCACATCGCTGTATTCGTCGGGGTTCATGTTGCCCAGCGCGACCGAGCCGAACACGCCGCCCTTGTTGGGGAAGTCCGTCCATGCACGGAGGGTGTTTTCGTACGTCTCTGCATAGCCGTAGTCGACGCTTTCGACGAGCTGCAGCCCGGGGAGCTTGTCGAGGCTCGCCGCAATGGAGAGGCTGCCCGAATCGTTCAAAATGACGTCACTGACGCGGTATCTGCCGTCCTCGCCGATGGTGTAGGCGCCGTCTTCAAGGCCGTACTCGGTATAGAAGGAGGTGTCCACCCTTCCCTCGTCGAGCTGTTCCTTAGAAAGACCGAGCGTGCGGGTGACCGCGCCCTCCTCGCTGTAGAGGTAGTCGATAAAGGTGAGGAGGGGCTCAAGGTCGGTGTCCTCGGCGCCCGCCATGAGGAAGAAGCCGCCCGTAACGGGCGCATCGGCAAAGCGCATCGTGTGGGGCACAACGTACTTGTTCTCGTCGCCGCCGTAGACGTCGTTGATGGGCCATCGGCACCCCTGGGCGAAGATGCCCTCGGTGTAGGGCGCACTCTCGCTCTCGAGTCTGCCGCCCAGCGTGCTCTCAAGGCCGCACCACATGCCCACTTTGCCCGAACGCACGGAGCTGTCGTCGATGGAGAAGTGCTGATCCTGCGAGCGGTTCATGAACGACTGATCGAGCCAACCCTGTTCGTACCAGTTATGGACGCAGTCGAAGTATGCCCGCGTCGAGCTCTCGGTGCCGCCGAAGCGCACCTCGTTGTCGGAATCGGCATACCACACGAGGCTGCCCTCGCCGAAGCAGGAATTGAGGCCGCCCGCCCAGGTGTAGCCCTCGTAATAGATGCTCGTGCAATAGGAGTTGGTGATGCCGAGGTCTGCCATAGCCGTCTCGAAGGTCTCAAACATCCATTCCCAGTCGCTGATGTAGGCGGGGTCCTGCCCCTCCCACTCGGGGTCGACGTTCTCCTGATACCACGCGCGCTTTTCTGCGTCGTAGTAGCTCGGGAACACGACGTCGTCCTCCCAGCTGTCCACGTCATTCTCGTCGGTGTAACTGCCCGTGAACTTGCCGCCCGTGGAGGCGTTCGTGCCGTATTTGACGATCCAGTCCCTCCTGTAGACCATGCCCTCGTAGTTGTAGGGCGTGCTCTCGTTGACGATGGCGAGCGAGAGGATCTTCTCTTCGCCGTCGATGTTGAAGACGACCTGCTCCTTGAGCTTGGGGTTGGACTCGATGAGCGCCTTGTAGTTGGGCATGTAGTCGTTGACGTAGCCCGTAAGGTCGAGGATGTCGCCGTTGTCGTACATGACGGGAGCGGGGTCGGAGACGGAGTTCTGCATGAGCGTCGGGAAATCGCCGCTGATCATCATGGTGGAATAGTCCTGCTGAGGGTCGGTCGCGGGGACGCGGAATTCGATCGTAAACTGCTTTTCGCCGTTCTCGTCCGTCAGAAGATAGTTTAAGACGGGGTTTTCCGCATAGTCCTTATAGTACTCGTTGCTCTGCGCCGAATACAGCCAGATGGAGTATTCTCCGCTGCTGCCGCCGCAGCCTGCAAGGGCCGCCGCCGCACCGCTCATGAGCATCGCGCTCAAGCCAAGCGCCAAGAATTTATTCGCTCTTTTCATTGCTGTTTCCTCCCTTCTTCTTTTTGATGACAATGATGATGACGACAACTGCCGCAATGACGGCAACGCCGCCGATGACGCAGCCCACGATGAGGCCCGTGTTGCTCCCCGTTTCGGGCTGAGGCTCGGGCTCGGGTTCGGGCTCCGGTTCGGGTTCGGGCTCCGGCTCGGGCTCTCCCTCTGCAAAAACCGCATCGCGCTGAGCGTTCAGGAAGTTTGCGACCGAAACGTAGGAGCTGTAGCTGTCGAATACGTTTCTGTCCACATGGCCACCCTCGCTGTAGAACGCCGTCGTGATGTCCTCCGCGTCCATAAAGACGGTGGCGACTTCATAGAAATCTTCGCCGTGGCGGAAGGGAACGGTGGTATCCTCTCTGCTGTAGGCTAGGTAGAGGGGCGGGGTATCGGCATTGACCTGCTCGATGGGGCTCCATGCGACTGCAAGGTCCTCAAGTTCTTCCTCGGTGTAGTTCTCCATATCCGAGCCGAGGTAGGCATACATATTGCCGAAGTCCTCGCCCCTGAAGATGGTGGGCCCGCAGAAGGAGACGGCGGCTTGAACGTCGCTCGAATAGTCCTCCCAGCCCATCGTAAGGTCCTCGTGCTCTGCGCTGCCGTTGGTCGTCGCCATCAGAAGCGCAAGACCCGCGCCCGCCGATTCGCCCATCGTGCCGATAAAGCGGGTATCCAGCTTATACTCTTCGGCGTTCGCTCGCAGGAAACGTACCGCCGCCTTCACATCGTAAAGCATCTGAGGCATACCGCCTTCACCGTATGTGCCGTCCTCATTTTGTTCTGTAAGCGTATATTCAACGCTCACAAACGCATATCCGCGGGCGAGCAAATATTCCTTGGTGTTGTCTAAAAGGCAGTTCTTTCTGTCGCCCGTGATGTAGCCGCCGCCGTGGATCCAGAGGATGACGGGATAGGACTCTTCGCCCGTCTTGGGAAGGGTGATGTCGACGTAGTTGTAGCCGTTCTGCTTGTCGTCCGAAACGGTCGCAACGTCTGCGAACACCTCTTTTTCCACCTTCTCCCACGGCTCCTCCTCGATCTCTTCGGGTTCGCCCGTGATCCAATCGATGCTGTTGTAGGTAAAATCGCCGATGAAGGAGACGATGGTCATAACGGGATCGCCCTCTTCAAAGAGCGCCTTGCTCCCGCGGTAGGTGAGCGTCGCCGTGTCGCCGTCCGTCATGGTGTTCTCGAGCTGCACGCTGGGCGAGAATGCCATGCTCACGAGGAACGCCGATTCCCCGACGCCGATGCCCACGATGGTCTTGGCGGAAAGATCGAAATTGGGCGTCTGCCCGTTGGGATAGGTGAAGACGTACTCGTCGGGTTCGTGCTTTCCGCTCGTCGTTAAGATCATGCCGCACTGGAAGGTGTCGTCCTCGACGCCGCCGCCGTAGTTGCCGTGCTTGGTCATCGTGACGTTGAGCTCAAACCCGATGATCTTGGTGTAGTCGTCTGGGTGCTGAATGCTTGCATCCGCCCAATACACGTCCATGGGATCGCCCATGTACTCGTCCGAGCCCTGCCCTGTCTGACCGGCGTAGGTGAGCTCCGCTTCCTCGGCACGGGCAGCCGCAAACGGAGCGGGCAAGAACGCTGCGAGCATTCCCGCCGCCGCAAGCAGTGCGAGAAAGCCCTTGGTTGCCTTGCTTTTTGTCATGTTTTCCTCCTTGCTCATCTGCAGGAATGCAAATGATTTTCTTTTTTTGTTACTTGCCTTGATTATACCTGTTCAAAAGCGATAAATCTTCCAAAAATAAGAGCGAAATTATAAAATCATTACCTTGCGCCCATTGATTTTTCACAAGAAACGTGATATAATCACCTTAAACAAGGGAGGAACTGCGATGACGAAGGAACAGCTCTCGTACTATCTCAAAACGATCGGGCGCATTCTGAATGTGCCCATTGCCCTGAGTACGGAAGAGGGCATGGAGTACTTCCGCCCCTTTTCGCTGACGGCGGAAGAGAATGAGTACGGCTTTATCGTCTCCCGCTTGAAGGTGGTCTTTGAGCACTATCCCGACAGGACCGCCATGTACTTCCTGCACCCCAACATGATCATGCTGGGCATCGTGGTCGAGCGCAAGACCCGCCGCTTTGTGTTTTTGGGACCGCTCGTCTCCCCCTGCACGACGGACAAGGACATCTCGGATTACCTCTTTGAGTGTCGGCTCTCGGAGGATACGGGCCGCAAGATGAAGGACTATATGTCCGCGAACAGGCACCTCACCCCCGAACAGTTCCGCTGCCTCATCCTGAACGTCAACGCGGTGCTCAACGGGGACCTGCTCTCGGAGCACGAGCTCGCCTCGCTCTACGGCAGCGAGCCCGAGCGCGAACGCGCCTTTTTCAAGAGCGATTTAGAGGCGGAAGCGACGCAGTACGAGCACCGCGACACCATCCTCGTCGAGGAATACAACGAAAAGCTCAACTACTGCCTCTCACACGGGGATATGGACGGGCTTTCCGACCTTTTAAACACGCTCGGCGAAGTGCCCTACAAGGAGAGCACCTCTCCCGTTTGGGAGAGCTGCAAGCTCTCCCGCCGCAGCGCGTTCGGCGCGGTGTTCGCTGCCGAGACGATCGCCTTAAGGAGCGGCATCCCCCCTGCCGATCTGGAGCGGACGAAGGAGTATTATCTTGAACGCATCGAGAACGCAGCGACGCCCGACGAGCACAGAAAGCTCTCCGTCAATGCCCTGTTTGATTTTACCAAGCTCGTCAAGGAATACCTCTCGCGCAAGACGGAAAACCCCACCATCAACCGCGTTATCAACTACATCAAGACGAACATCAATTCCAAACTCTCGGCAGAGGACATCGCCGAGGCGCTGCACATCAACACGCACTACCTCTTTGTCAAGTTCCGCGAGGAGACGGGCAAGACGTTTACGCAGTTCGTCAATGAGATGAAGGTGGAAAAGGCGTGCTACTTCCTGCTCTTTACCGATAAACCGCTCATCGACATCGCCATGCACCTCTCCTTTTCCTCGCAGAGCTACTTTCAGACGGTGTTCAAAAAGGTGATGGGCATGACACCCGCACAGTACCGCGAACACAACAAGCGCAAATAATCAAGGACGGCTTTGCGCCGTCCTTTTTTACTTCGTATATCGTTCGATGAGCCCTTTTACCTGCTCTTTGAAGCGGTCGATATAGCCCGTGACGTATTCCGCAATGTCAACGTTGTCGTCCATGAGGGGTGTTAAGTCCATCGCATAGTTGAGCGCCGAGTAGGTGTCGCACGCATGGCTTTGCGAGAAGGTCGCATTCGCAAGCCTTCTCCCCTCCGCGGCGAGGTCATACCGCTTGCCGCCCGAAATTTGGCTGTCGAACACCGCCGAAAGACAGCGCATGAGGTTGGGATGCGCCCCGCAGTCGAGCAAGATTTTTTCCTCGTCATTCAGCCAGTCGAGATCGCGCCACACCTCACAGCCGAATACCTTTTCGGGGCGCTCTTCGGGGTTGAGCGTTCTCAGCGCGGCAACCACTTTGAGCGCCGTTGCGACGTGCGTCTCGTGCTTATCGGCCAAATTGTGCGTGTAGAGACAGCGCGGCTTCGCCTCTCTTATGAGGCAGGCGAGCTCTTTGATAACTTCGGGCGCGGAGGCCTGCTTGACCTCCGCCGAGGGATACCCGAGCATGGCCAAAAAGCCGTACTCCCCCACCGCCGCCGCCTTCTTCTGTTCGACGACGCGCACCGCCTTCATCTGCTCGTCCGAGTAATCGGCATAGATGCCGCTCCGCGGGCTCCCCGCCCCGTCCGTGACGACGACCGCGCCGAACCACTTGTCATTCTTTCCGAAACACGCCGCGATGGGCGCGTATGCCATAAATTCGATGTCGTCCTGATGCGCCGCGATCGCAAGGTGCGTCGTGCGCGAAATGGCAGCCTTTTCCTCTGTTCCGTCGGGGATATAGATCATAACTTTGCCGCCGCCTCCTTGTCTAAGATGAGCGTGCAGTCGGGGTGCAGCTGTAAAACGCTTGCAGGCACCGCTTCCGTCACGTCGCCCTTGACCATTTTATAGACCGCCTCCGCCTTGTTCTTACCGCTTGCCAAAATGAGGATTTTCTTCGCCCGCATGATCTGCGAGATCCCCATCGTGAACGCCGCGCGGGGAACTTCGGAGATGTTAGAAAAGAGACGCGCGTTGTCCTTCACCGTGCTTTCGGCAAGCGCAACGACGTGTGTCTTGCTCCCGAAGGAGGTATTCGGCTCGTTGAAGGCGATGTGCCCGTTGCTCCCGAGGCCGAGAAGCTGGATATCGCGCGGGCGCTGTTCCAAAAGCGCGTCGTAGCGGGCGCACTCCGCCCCTTCGTCCTCCGCCATGCCGTTCTCGATGTCGGTCTGTTCGGGAGCGATCTGAAGGTCGTCGAACAAATTCTTGCGCATGAAATACGCATAGCTCTGCGGATGAGACTTAGGCAAACCCTTGTACTCGTCCAGATTGACGGTGCGGACGCGGGAATAGTCCGTGCCGTTTTCTGCATGATCGCGAATGAGGCGTTGATACAGCCCGAGCGGCGTCGTGCCCGTGGCAAGGCCCAAGACGGCGTCGGGCTTCTCTTTGACGACGGCGAGCATCACCTCTGCCGCCCGTAAGGAGAGTTCTTTATAATCTTTTGTGATGAGAATGTGCATACTGCCCCCGTTCAAATGTCTTTCCCCCATTTTAGAGGGTGCGCGGGGAAAGTTCTTCTAAAAACGCGTCCTTCATTTTAATTTCCTTACTTTCCCGCAGGCGGGAATGTGATCGGACTGCACGCGGCACGCCTGCATACAGCACAAAAAGCGAACGATTTTGAAATATACGTCACGATAGTTATATATTTCCGCCAAAAAAGCAGCTATGACAGAGCCATCCCAAGCCGCAGGAGCAAGACGGCGTCTTTCCCCCTATCGCAGTTTGATCGTGCCGACTTGGTGATTTTGTTTCATACGATCGCCTATGCGATCACATTTTATCCCCCTATTCTGAAGAAAGGACGGCTGTTATGAGCCGCCCTTTCTTTATTCCGCGGGTGAATTATACTATTAAGTGAAACAGTTAAAGAAAAAAGGAGTTCATACAAATCTATGGTAAAATAGAGTTGCGAAACAAAACTTTGCCAAAGGATATATGCAGTTTTATTTTAAACTGATAAAAATCCACCTTCGGCAATTTAAGATGGTGCGTCCTGTCATATCGTCTTAACTCCACGACAGGGGACGATATGCCATTTTGGAACTCTTCCAAACCGATGTGGTGCTGCTGCTCAAGCTGAACATTCAAGGTCTCGGCGTTGCTTTGATTTAAGTAAACCATAGCCGGCTCTGTCATGCCTTTATCTACTTGACGAAGGCACCGACAGGAAGTCTGCAAAACCATGTTAGTACTGCAATCTCCTTGCTGCGAAAGAACGACGCCCGTTAAGCTTCGGCAATCCCAGCCCTCTTTGCCGATTTGCACGAGCAACACGATTTTCTTTTGCGAAAGCGGCGAATCAAGCATGGAGAACTCATAGGAACTATCCATGGGAGCAGAATAACTTTCATTTTTGTCGTAATATTTCAATATAGATAAAGAAGGATTCAGCCCATATTCACGTACGATTTTCTCAGCGAGGGGATAGATTTGTTCTTCCAACGTCTCGATCGTTCTACAATAAACAGCTAACTTTGCACAAGTTCCGTCAGAATATACTTTATCCTTGAAATCATCTAAAAATTGTCTTATGCCATGCTCGGTGATATATAGACGGTCATTGCTATCCGAAATGTAAACCGTAGGCTTTTTCAGAAAGTTTCCAATGCCATCGACAAGGGGGTAGTAATATACGATATTAGAAATTTCCTGCATCGCAAGAGAAATATCCTGAGTTACGTTAATACGTTCTCTTGTAGGCAAATAAGGCGTACCCGAAAAACCGGCAACGCCCGTAATATTTCCCCCCTCCGTCCAACGATGCACAACCGCTCGTAGTTTTATTTCATCTCTCGCCGCATGATGAACCTCGTCGATAAATATCGCCAAATGCGGGATCTTGCCGATCGTATGACGCAGTTCGTTGGCAGCCTGTTCTTCCTTATCGTTTGTTTCCCTATCGAAAATCCCAATTTGCCCATTCTCCAAAACAATGCGATTTAAAATAACTTTCTCCGCATTTGTAACCGCAACAAAGCCCATCATCAGGTTATAAGGCTGATGAATAGCTATTTTTTGCACATTGGGGTTTTTAATTTTATTTGATTTTTTTGCCGTACTGCTTTCATCGAGCACCTCAAAAATAAGCATCCGCTTAAGCTCGCTCGCAGCGGGTTCCGGGATTATCCACGAAGGATCGAAACGTTGGATCGTTTTCAAACTCGGAACGACGGAAGCTTTTAGCCCTGACGGAGCAAAAATCATAAAGTTATGTGCAAAAGCAGGATTGTCCGGCTCATTAACGGCAAAATAGAGATCCAGATAGATGAATGCTGCCATCAGATAAGTCTTGCCCGCGCCCATCGGGAGACTGAAAAGATAATCGGTATATTTTACATCATAAAAGATTTGATTGAAAAAATCCCTCGCGTTTATATCCTTTGGATATTTTATAATTGCTTGACACACTTTGGGAAAAATGGGAGCACCGTCCTCCCCAGGCAACGACGCATACTCATACAAAGCAGCAAGAGACGGCGTTGATTTCAAAGTATCCCTTGTCGCTGTAGGAATCGGAAGTTCATCCAAATCCAACGAGTTAAATGCACCACTACAAAACAATTCCGACAAAGGGCGGTTATTACAGGCGATTTTTAAATATAAGTACGTCTTAATTGCGTCAATTTGTGCATCTCGCATCTGCCCCTGTCTGTTCATATAGGCAATCAATTCCGAGGCCGGGCAGTCACTCGCAAACCATTCATCTCTCTTCCTGGTAATCATTCTATAAAACATATTTTTACCTCACCAATCTTGCTATGAAAAATATATCACATAATATATGACAAGTTTTATCATGTTAATAAAATTTCTTCAGGAATATTTTTTTCTTTACAGAGTTGCTCGAAAGCACGCTGCGCGCGATAGTTGGGCGTCGTCCTTCCGTTTTCCCAGCGGTTGACCGTCGCAAAGCTCACGCCGAAAAGCCGGGCGAACTCCATTTGACTCATATGTAGTTTGAGCCTGACAGCTTTGATCTTCTGTCCGATTTCCATACGAGGAATTACTCCGTCTATCATATAGCATGATTATAACATATTTATGGTACGTTTGCAATACCCATCTATCAAATTTTTTATGGTTCAATCCCCAAACAAAAGCGGGTTTCCCGCTTGTTGTAAGCGAGCGGGAGAGGTGAAAACAGAGAGGCGGTGGGGCGGCAAATTGCCGCCCCGCCGCATTCAGTTGACGTCCTCCTGCAAGCGCCTCGGCGGTGGAATTATACCACCGCCTTTATCCTGCTTAGGCATCGGTTTTTGGTACAAAATCGTCCCATCTTAAAATGGTCGTTTTAGACGCGGCGCCCATCCCCCTTCACCGCCAAAATCCGTCAAAAATACCGCCGTTCCTCCGCACCGCTCCCTCCAAAAAATCCTCCGAAAAATTTTTGGAAAGGTGACAATATCTGTCAAATATCTTGTGCTATAATAGAAACAAAGGAGGATGCCCATGCCTGAAACCAGAGCTTATAAAATGAACGAACAGCGGCAGCCGGGGAGCCGCCCCGGTACGCTCATCTACCACTATTACGACCCCGACGGCATCCTCACCTCGCAAGAAGTCTCGGAAGAACTCTTTGACGCCCTCTCGGACATGGACGAGAAGTTCTATGCCTTAGAACGCCGCGAAGAGTATCACAACGTCAGACACCTCAAACCCTCTCCGCACAACCACGTCTTCCGCCCCCGCAAGGTCGAAGACCTCCCCGACAAGAAGATGGCGGACGTCTTGCAGCAGCAAGAGGACAGCGCCGACCTGCTCGACGCCCGTTCTCTCTTCCGCGGCGATGACAAGCAAATCTACCGTATGCACTTCCTCGAAAAGCTAACGCAGGAGGAGATCGCCGCAGTCCTAAACAGATCGCAAAGTTATGTCTCCAAACGCATTGCAAAGATCAAAGAGACGCTGGAGAGCAAAGCCTTGCAGCAGGACCGCGGCAAGAAGGAAGCCTATGCCGAGCGGCAATGGGAGCAGTTTCTCGAGAAGTTCCGCACGGAAAACGACGAGGACATCCTGTTCGATCTCTTCCGCTGCGTCTGCGGTCCCGATTTGCAGGAAGCGTTCCTTGAATGGTTTTACAGCTACCGCGAGTACAGCAAATTTTGTCTGCAATATCTCATCCTGCGCCCCTTTGATAACGTCCCCGACGAGCAATTCAAGCAACGCCTAAATAGGCTTTCCGAATGGCAGCAGCTTACCTATCGGTTACAGTTTGCAGAACAGCTCGATGAAGTGCGCTGGCTGTATATTGCCCTCTGCGAGAAGATGAACGAACGGAGAGAAAAACTCAGAACGCCTCCCTCTCACCCCGATGAAGAGAAGGTGCAAAAGGAAGCGGAACGCATTGCGCGGCGGCTGGGGACGACGGCGGAGGAATACGTCAACGGGCGCTTTCTCCCCAAACTATACGAACGGCTGGGAAAGCGGTATGAGGACTTTCGCCGCAAGTATCAGAATGTCGCCGTCATCGAGGAAGACGACCCGCGCCCTGTCCGCGAACAGATCGTCTCCATCTTCGGCGAAGGCCCCGAGCCCCGCTTCCGCAATCCCGAATTTGAGGATAAAGACGGCAAGAAGGGCTCTTAAATGAAAAGTGTGTGAAATGATCTGTAAAATGGAATATTTGCCGCCTTTCATTTGCTTGATCAATAGAGGCAGCTGCACAAGCCGCTTATAACAGTATAAAAGTCGAAGGGCGCGCGGACGAACAGACCGCGCGCCCGGCATTTTGCCAAATATTGATAAGGAGGTAACATCAACGAAGTTTTACACGAGAAAACCCACATGGTACGCCTATCCCGAAGGCGACGAACAGAGAGCCCCGCGCGATCGGCACGCCACCATTTCGGTGCTCAAATTCAAAGCGGACGAGCTCCCCGCCGTGGATGCCTATTTCAGTGACTGCGAACAGCGGTTCCAAGTAGAGTATCTGAAACGCATGACTCTTCCCGCCGAACAGGCGTGGAAGGAGATCATGGCAAGCACCAACGCGCAGTACTTCCCACGCGGAAAGAATACGGTGCTGGAGTGTCTGCAATTTGGCGGCAATCGGGAATTTTGGAGCGGCTTTGCATCCGAACGGGACATTTCCCACTATTTTGCCGAGTGCTATCGCTATGCCGTCGACAAGATCGGATTTCTGCACACGCACGAAAACATCCTCTGCGCGGCGATAATCACCGAACGGATACGGCGCAATCTGTTCGTCTGGTATCTGCCCATTACAGAGACGTGGGAAAGCAAAGTCATGAGCGAGGAAAAGAACGAGCGCGGCTATCAACTGCAACTGCGTGACGAATACGGCGAGCCCGTCTATTGTTCCCGCTGTGAGATCGACGAGCCGCGTTTGAGTTCGTCCGCGTTCTGGAAAGCGCGCGGCGGGCTGACGTCCTTTTCCGACTTGCAGGAAGATTTCTTCAACAAAATTTCCGGCAAGTACGGCGCAGTGCGCGGCGAGAGCAAATCGCTCATCAAGAACACCAACCCCGCACAGGCAAAACGCTTTGACCGTTCGGAAGACGACTTGTACAACGAACTGCCGCCCTTTGACGATATGCCTTATTAGGAAGCTCGTCATCCCGCCAACTGACGGAAACTGTTGCGCACACAAAGCGCAGCACAATATTTTCTGCGAACAGCCGAAAATTTCAGTCCCAGGCCTTGACTTTTTTGCCCGGGGCCGCTATCATCGTATTAACTTTCCGAACAGGGAGGTTGATACAACAAAACTGCTCTCATCAATGATGGCGCAAGCAAAACCACGCTTTTGCGCAGCGCAACCCAATTTGCGCACACTTGCGCCTCAGTGGGTGAATTTGCGTGAGTTCTGATTGAGAACGAACGTTCGCGCAAAGAGGGCAACGCCCTCAGATTGCAAATTTTATTTTCATCACCTGAAAATAAAATTTGCATGAAATAAATTACAAGGAGGAAACCTGCGCAAGGAAAGAGAACATTGTATCCGATGAGCGAGAGAACATAGTAGCTCACGCAACAGCATCGAACATTGAGAAAACAAACTGTAACCAACACCGCACTTGCCGCAGCGGAAGACCCGCTCGCGGCGCTTTACGGGCAGATGCGCGCCATCCGTCAAGCGATGGACGCCATTGCCCTGAACAGGGAAAACGGGAAACTTTCTGAACAAGGCAAAAACGGTTTCAAACTCACCAAACAGGAGATCAAAACCATGCCCGAACATATCAGAAAGATTTTTATCGCAAACAACTACATCGTCAACTACCGCATCACCTCGAACGGATACTTCGAGGCGCGCATACGCCGCAAGGGAATGTACATCGAGGCGTCCGGACGAGATTTTGAAACCATGCGCAAACGCTTTATGGACAGGCTCTCCGCCTTCTATGAACGCCCACCCGTGCAGCAAGTCGAGACGACGGCAACGCCCGTTGCAACGGCAAATACCATCCTCTTCGGGGACTACGGCAGAGAGTGGCTGAAGATCAAGGAACAGACGACAAAGCCTTCCACCTTTAAGGAGTATGAACGTTCCTTCCGCGTGGACTTGGAACCGACTTTCGGCAACAAACCGCTCGCAGACATCACAAGGAATAATCTGCAAACCTATCTCTTCGGCATTGTGGGCGAGAACAAACACCGCAAGGCGGAGAAACTCGCGCTCATGCTGAATTGCATCTTCGACATGGCGACAGAGGATTACGATATCCCCTCTCCCATGAAAAAGGTCGTACTGCCCGCCTACCAAACCAAGAAGGGCGAAGCGCTCACCAAAGACGAAGAGTCAAGGCTCGTCAATTACTGCAAGTCGCACAAGAACGTCGAAGGTACGGACGCTTTGCTTGTTCTTCTCTATTTCGGCCTGAGAAAATCCGAACTCAAAACCATACAAGTCTTAGACGGAAAATGGCTGCAATGCGAAACGAGCAAAGAGCGGCTGGGGCAAAATGTCGTGCTTCGGAAGATTCCGTTCACACCTCAGGTGAAAAAGGTACTCCCCTATATCGACTTTGAGAAAGCGAAGAACACCAATCTCAATACCATTTCCACGCGCATGAAGCGGTTACTGCCAAACCACCACCCGCACGAGCTGCGGCACACATTTATCAGCCGTTGCAAAGAGGCCGGCGTTGCAAGCGAAGTCGTGAGCATCTGGGCGGGGCATAGTTTGAGCGGCACGATTACTTCCACGGTGTACACGCACTACTCGGAGGAATTTCAGCTCAAAGAGGCGGAGAAGGTCGTTTACTGACAAATCTTTCCCCAAACCACATTTTTGAAGAAGCGAAAACATAACAAAAAAGCCCGCTATTGCGGGCAAAACAGACAAAAAACAGCGACTCCTTCCAAAATTTGGTCCGCGTTTTTACCCCATTTCTTTCCCCAATTTGGGGAAGAGTGAAAATAGCCATATAAAACAAAAACCATATATTGTATTTGGAAACAAATTCCTTATACAATATATGGTATCTGTGGCTGGCCGATTTGGGTTGATTTCGAACTTTCAAGCTCATCAAGAGAAACCGTCTCTTCCTTCTCCTTGCCGTTGTAGATAATTTTGAGGTGGTCGTCGTAGAGGAACACACTATTGACGAAGGTGTCGATGAGTTTCCGTCGCCCTTCGAGCTGCCCGACGTCGATCTTTCGGTAATTGCAAAGCGCCATCTTAAATTCGTCCTTCGTGAAGGTGGGCGATTTTTTCTTTTCTGCCGCGATGGCCTCCGCGAGCGCCGACTTCTGCCCTTCCAGCTCCGTCAGCCGCGTGATGAGTGCGTCCGACGCCGCGCCCCGCTGTATGGCATTGACGATGTTCCCGATCTCCTTCTCCCGCTCCTTGAGCTGCTCCTCGAGATGCGGCAAAATCGTGCTTTCCTCGTACTGCAATTCATAGAGTAGTCCTGCGAGCCGCTCGATGACTTCATCCGATTGCAGCAGCTCCATCGTCCTCTGCACGACGAACGCCTCGATGCGCTCCTTATCCACCTTCTCCTTGTCGCAGAGGTGCTTTCTCGCACGGTTGCAGATGTAGTAGCGGTAGGTCTTTCCCGTCTGGCTTGTACCCGAATACGCCGTCATCATCGCCCCGCAGTGACCGCAAAAGAGTCTCGTCGTGAGCAAGTAGTCGTCGTTCTCGCTGTGGGCGGCAGGCGCGATGGAATGCTTCTGCATGGTGCCCTGCACTTTCTCAAACAATTCCTCGGAGACGAGCGCGGGTACGGCGTGCTCTAAAACGATGCCCGAGTGACGGTACTCGCCCAAATAGATGCGGTTGGAGAGCGTGTAGAGCACGCTGTTGTAGGCGACGAGCTTGCCGTTGGCGCGCCGCACCTGTTTCTCCTTGAGATAATCGTAGATCTGCTTGGCGGTGTAGCCGTCCGCGCTCATCTCGAACATCTTTTTGACGACGGGCGCGGAGGTTTCATCGATTTCGAGTTTATGGTCGACGACCTTATAGCCGAGGGGAACCGCGCCGCCGTTCCATTTGCCCTTGAGGGCGTTCTCCTTGAACCCGCGCTTGACATTTTGAGATAGATTTGCTGAATAGAATTCAGCCATGCCTTCAAGGAGGCTTTCGAGGATGATGCCCTCTGGGCCGTCGGAGATATTCTCTTTGGCGGACACGACGCGCACGCCGTTCTTCCGGAGGGTGTAGCGATAAAAGGCGCTATCATAGCGATTGCGGGCAAAGCGGTCGAGCTTCCAGACGAGGACGACATCAAAGAGTTTCTTCGCGCTGTCCCGGATCATGCGCTGAAAGTCGGGGCGATCGTCTGTCTTGGCCGAAAACGCCCTGTCTATGTACTGTCCGACGATCTCCAGATCGTTATACTTGGCATACTCCGTGCACTCCCTGATCTGCCCCTCGATGCTCTCCTCTCTTTGATTGTCCGAGCTATACCGAGCGTAAATGACTGCTTTCATGGCTCACCTCCTTCTAAAATTCCGTTCAGCCGCTCATACATCACGGGAATGTGATTGATGACCGTATCATAGACAATGGTCATGCTCACAACGCCGTAGTTATGCACGATGCGGTTACGCATTCCCCTTACCGCCGTCCACGGGATCTCGGGGTGAGACAGGCGAAACGCCTCCGAAAGCTTGGCGCTGTTCTCGGCCACTTGCACGATGCGAAACATGATGGAATCGATGAGCAAATCGTTCTCCCCCATCTCTTCCTGCGTCAGACCGCGCGTGTGGTCGATGACAAACTTCAAATCGGAAACGATCTTTTCCAGATAATAGCGGTCGTCCTTCAAGTTATCCATAAATCTTTATCCCGTCCTGTAAGATCTCCTTGACGAGCGCCGTATTATTCTCCAACTGCGTCTCATCGAGCAAGTCGATTTTCTTTTTGAGACTCCCGCGCAGCCGTTCGACGAGCTCGTAAAACGCAAGCCCGTTGACGGGCATGGAGACGAGCAGATCGACATCGCTTTTCTCCGTCGCCTTGCCCTTCGCGTAGGAGCCGAAGAGATAAGCGTACTTCACACCGTACTCTTCAAACAGCGGCGCGCAGAGTTCTTGGATCTTCTCTATCGTCAAGAGGCCGTGTTCCTCATCGATGACGCCGTATTTTTGCAGCGTTTCAACGATGTAACGGTACTTGATGGTCTCCTTTTTGTTCTCGTCCGACTCATAGCGGACGTAGGTGCGCATGGGTACGCCGACGACCTTTGCAGCCGCCGCCTGCGTCAATCCCTTCTCCTTCCGCAATTCCTTCAACGTCATGGCATATCCTCCGTACATGCATTATACCAAATTGACATATAAATTGCAAGAGAATTATGCCGTTTTGGCGTATTTTTACAAAAAATGGCGGAGACATTGTTCTCCCGCTTTACGTTTCAAGGGCCAATATCTCCGCCGCAACATTGTTTTGAAGCTTATCTATCACTAGTCTTCCCCTGCTTATGCTTTAGAAGCAGTTAAGAAAGACGTTTCCATAAAATCAAGTCAAAATCGCCTGCACTCTTGCAAAAAGGCGCGGATGGTAGCGGACGGGATGGCAAAATTCATTCCCTCTGCGGACGTGATACCGGACACGATCGCCCCGATCACACGCCCCTTCTGATTGAAGATGGGGCCGCCAGAGTTGCCTGCATTTACTGCACAGTCTGTCATGAGCAGCGATTTCCCGCTGACATTGCGCTCCTTGTCGCTCACGATCCCGCTGGTGATGCAAGTCCCATATCCCAAAGAATTGCCGATCACATAGACGGACTCTCCAATGCGGACATTTCCGAAGTCTTCAAACTCCAACGGCTTGGCTCCGCGAGGAACTCGGTCGAGCTTGATAAGCGCCAGATCAACTCCACGCCCAAGCCTATGGTTTTTATCTCCGAGGACAAGGACTTCCGCACTGACCTTCTCCCCCGCCATTTTCACATTGACCGTTCCGCACGACCTTCCATCCTCACTCGTGACAACATGCGCATTCGTAATGCAATAACCATCCCGCGAGATCAGGAATCCCGATCCGGAGAACATCGAGGTCCCCTGCGTCCAGGTAATCTCGAGAACGCCGTTGATGTTCTTTTCATAGATATCGGCACCCGAATTCGTGGCTGCAGCCGTCATGAAACTCGTCGAGATGTACGAGGCGGACGAGCTCGAAGCCAATAACTTCGACGCGGACGGCAACATCAAGATCGGCTACGTCGGCGCATTCCCCTATGCGGAAGTCATTTCGGGCTACACCTCCTTCTTCCTCGGCGCACAGTCCATCGTCGAAGAGGAGACGGACATCTCCATCTCCATGGAAGTCACCTATACGAGCAGCTGGTTCAATGAATCGCTCGAGCGCGAGGGCGCAAACAACCTCATCAACCGCGGCGCGGCACTCATCTCCCAGCACGCTGACTCCATGGGCGCTCCCTCTGCCTGCGAGACGGCCGGCGTTCCCAACGTCTCCTACAACGGCAGCACCGAGGCGGCCTGCCCCAACACCTTCATCGTTTCCTCCTACGTCAACTGGGAGCCCTATTTCGAGTACATGATCGACTGCGTCATGAACGGCGAGGAGATCGTTGCCGACTGGACGGGTACCCTTGCGACGGGTTCCGTCGCCCTCGCCGACATCGGCGGCGCAGCTGCAAAAGGCACCGCGGAGAAGATCGAGGAAGTCAAGGCCGAGCTCGAAGCGGGCACGCTCCACGTATTTGACTGCTCCAAGTTCACCGTGACCAAGACGGAGAATAAGAACGTCAACGTGACGGTGGATGAGAACGGCCACCTCACCTCTTACATGGCAGACGTCAACGACGACGGCAAATACGTCGCCGATACGCAAGTTGTGGAGAACGGCGTGTTCATGGAATCCAAGCACCGTTCCGCGCCTTACTTCGACCTCATTATCGACGGCATCACCACGCTCAACAACTAACGGAAACGTAAACTGATTGTAATTGTTTCTAATGAACTTTGAATAAATATTCACCCGCATAGCGGGTGGTATTTCATTTTCAGGCATAGCCCTAATCGTTACAGGCTGCGCACAAGTGCGCCAAATATTGACCTGCCAGTCACGCATTTGTTACTTGCTACCCGTGAACGGGTCCCTCGGGTCAAAGATGCTCAATTGGTCTGCCTCTTTGTCCTGCTTCAGTTGGTTTGCGATGTACTCTTTAATTGCAGCCGTGTTCTTCCCAACCGTGTCAACGTAGTATCCTTTGCACCAAAATTCGCGGTTGCGGTATGCGAATTTCATATTCCCCCATTTTTGGAATATCATCAGGCTGCTCTTGCCTTTCAGATACTCCATGAATCCCGCAACGCTCATTTTGGGCGGGATACTCACCAGCATGTGGATATGGTCCGGACATATTTCCCCCTCAATCAACTCCACGCCTTTCCACCGACACAGCGTTCTTAAGATCTCTCGGATCTCCAGCCGCTTCTCTTCATAAAATACTTTTCGCGGTATTTGGGTGCAAACACAATGTGATACTTGCAATTCCATTTCGTATGTGCTAAACTATTTCCGGTATTAGTTTGCTCCGGCATTTTAATATCCTCCGTTCGTGTAATTTCTTCAGACTGGCAGGTCTTACTCAATTCTACACGAACGGAGTCCTTTTGTCTACCTCATCGGCATTAGCCTCTCTTGAACCACGCGACTATCGCGTGGTTTTCTTATAGACAAAAACAAGCGGAGCCCGAAGGCTCCGCCGCTTATGGAAAGGACAAAAATAGGGGGAAAGAGTGTTGTCCTTTGCCGTCCTTGATGTCATACGACGATGTCGTATTTTTTGAGGTCGAGAAGGACTGCCTCGCCGCCCTCCGCGAAGAAGGAGATGTCGCTTCCTTCCGAATAGACATTGCCCGTCATCGTGCGCTCGCCGCCATTCAGGAACACCTCGCAGCTGGACACGTCGAGGAAGATGCGCATTGAAATGCGGCCGTCCTCGTGGCTCACCCTTACGCTTCTCACGCTCGCGTCGCGCTCCTTGACGTCGCAGGTGATGTCGATGCCCATGCGGGAGCGGTCGAACACCACCTTGTCGCTCGCGCGGTCATAGTAGATGCGGGCGTCGTGCGTGCCGTCGCTGAACACTTTGATGCCGGCGCGCTCCGCCGTGCCGAGCTCGAGCGTGAAGCAAAGCTCAACGCAGGTGCCCTTGACGTCGGGGAGGGCGGCCTCTCCCGAAAGGGGAACACGGTCCGCCTTTACTTCTCCCCAGCGGTAGCGCTCGATCTCGCGGACGGGTGCCTGATAGAGCTTGCCGTCCTTCAGGGTGAGTTCGCGCGGCAAGATCATGCTGCCCACCCAGCCGTGCTGTGCGGTGGGCGTGGTGCGCGACCACATCTGCATCCAGGCGATCATGACGGTACGTCCGTCGGGCGCCTGAAGCGTCTGCGGGGCGTAGAAATCCATGCCGCCGTCGATCTCGTCCTCGTCGTCGATGTGGAAGCTCCCCTTCCCGGTATCGAGCTCCCCCACCATGTAGATGGAGGAATGGAGGTTCTCGTACCGCCAGTCCTGCGTCTCATACCCCTGCGGGCTCGCGAGGAGGATGTCCTTGCCGCCGAGAGAGAAGAGGTCGGGGCACTCATAGATGCCGCGCGTCGTGAGCGTATCCCGCCGCAGCGTGCCGACGTACTCCCACTTGAAGAGGTCGGGCGAACGATAGAGAAGGATCTGCCCCTCCTCCTGCGTCGAGAGCGAGCCCATCACGGAGTAATACATCTCCCCGCGCTTGAACACCTTGGGGTCGCGGAAGTCGGAGCGGGCGCAGTTCTTGGGGAGCTGGTCGCTCTTGATGACCTCGCCGAGCTTCTCGAAATGGACGCCGTCCGAAGAGACGGCGAGCGACTGCGTCTGACGGCTGCCGAGGACGGAGGTATACATGAGGTAGAGCTTGCCGTCCTTGACGATCCCCGAGCCCGAATAGCAGCCGTCGCGGTCCGCCGTGCCGCTCGGAGCGAGCGCGGTGGGCTGGAGCTGCCACTTGACGAAGTCCTCCGAGGTATAGTGCCCCCAGTGCATGGAGTTCCACGCCGCGCCGTAGGGATAGAACTGGAAGAAGAGCTGATACTTGCCGAACGCATAGCAGAAGCCGTTCGGGTCGTTCATCCAGCCGACGGGCGGCATGACGTGATAGGTATGACGGTATCCTTTGTTGACGGATGCGAGACTGTGTACGATGTACGAATCTGCGACGTTCGTCGCATTGGCATTGCCTGTCTGCTGTTTGGGTTTCATGTTGCTCCCGGATCACTCAATATGAGTAAGTGAATTGTTTGAGATCTGTGAAGGTGACGCCGCCGTCCTCCGAATACAGCTTGACGGCTCTCCCGCTCACGCCGTAGATGCGCACGGTGAGCGCGGCCTGCCCGTCGAGATAGAGGATGCCCACGGAGCCCTCCTGCACATAGGTGAAGGTGTAGGCCGTTCCCGCTTGAAGGGAGACGGGCACCGAGGTGATGGGCGTCGTGCCGAGGTTGAAGGAGAGCGTCATCGCCTGCTGCTCGGGCGAGAAGGAGACGAGCTTGTAGCGGTCCTTCCTGCCGTTGTAGTCGAAGGCGAAGCCGAAGTCGCCCGTGCCCTCGAAGGTGAAGCTGCCCGTCACGACGTAGCGCTCCTGGCAGGTGAAGCTGTCCACATACTCGCCCGCGTCGGGGGAAACTTCGCTCTTGGAGAGCAGTGTGCGCTGAATGTCCGCCGCAAGGTAGACGTCGAGGGGCGCGAGAACGATGCCGTCCTCCGTCTCGACCACCTTCTGCGCGACGAGGTTGCCCGCCCATGCCTTGACGTCCTGCGTCGAGGAGGGAGACTCCGAGCGGCGCGCCCAGCCCACCATGTAGGTGTCCTCGCCGTCCGTCACCGACTTGGCGGCGTAGAAGAGGTGCCCGTCGAGGGGCTTGGGCTCGGCCTCGTACACGCCGTAGCGCGTGTCCGCCGAGGTGTACCAGAGGACGCCGTCCTGCGCGGAGAAGGTGAGGTACCACTTGTCGCCGATTTGGAAGGTGTCCGAACACTCGAGGTTCCACACGTCGCCCACGATCTCCTCGGGGTTGGTGAAGATGACGCCGCCGTACTGCGGGTCGCTCAGATCGCCCTTCAAGGTGTATTTTATCACCCTGCCGATGTCGTTCTGCGCCGCCGTGACGGTGAGCGTGATGGTGTCCGTCGCCTCGTCGTAGTAGGCCTGCGGGTCGCGGAAGTCGTTCTTTTGCCCGAGTTCCGCGGGAGGTTGGATCTCCCAGCCCGCCTTCTTCTCAAAGGACGTGGGGCTCGTGCCCTCGGCGACCATGATGGTCTCGTGGATGTCGCGGCCGTCGTTGTGCCCGGTGTAGAAGAGGTAGTACTTCTCCCCCACCTTGACGACGGACCCCGTGCCCACCCACGCGTCCTGTTCGGAGCCGCGCGAGGCCTCGAGAATGGGCTCCTGCACCTCTTCAAAGGTGACGAAGTCCTCCGTGGTCGTAAGGTACAGCGAGTGGTTGTAGGAATCGCCGCCCTCCTTCAGATAGTAGATGTAGTAGACGCCGTCCTCGTAGTAGGGCATGGGGTCGCCCACATAGGGCTGGTCGCCGTCGTCCTCCTCGGGGAGGAAGAAGTGGCTGTAATCGTAAGCCTCCTCCATCGCCCCCGCCGTACGGTAGGGAGAGAAGTCCTTGTCGTGCTCGTCATGATCGACGGTCGGCTCCCCGCCCCCGCCGCAGCCTGCGGCAAAGCAGAGTGCGAGCGCGGTGAGGACGGCTGCCGTGATGAGATGTCTCTTTTTCATGCCTTGTCCTCCCCGTAGAGTTCCGCCCGCGTGGGCATGGCGGGGATGGCGCCCTCGCGCGAGACAACGATGGTGGCCGCACGGTTGGCGGTCTTGAGCATTTCCGAAAGGTCCTCACGCGAGAGCTCGATCCCCTTTTCAAGGATGAGCGAGAGGATGGTGCCGATGAAACTGTCGCCCGCGCCCGTCGTATCGACGACGGGAGAATTGAGGTCGGTCGGCTCCCATGCCTCCGTGTCCTTCGTATAAGCGGCCGCGCCGCCCTTGCCCTTGGTGACAAAGACGAGCTTGACTTCGCCCTTCATAAGGCTTCGAACGGCCTCTTTCTCGTCCTCGATGCCCGTGATGTCGAGCAGCTCCTCATCGCTCACCTTGACGATGTCGGCAAGGGGAAGAAATTCGCGCACGACGCGCAGGAGTTCCTCGGCGCTCTCCCAGAGGTTGTAGCGGAGGTTGGGGTCGAAGCTGACGAGCGCGCCCGCCGCCCGCGCCCGCTCGATGGCGACGACGTGGGCAAGCCGCACGGGAGCGTCGCACAGGTCGACGCTGCAGAAGTGCAGGATGTCCCCCTCCTTGAAGGGAATGGTGCGCACTTCCTCCTCTTCGAGCAGCATATCCGCCGAGGGATTTCGGTAGAAGGAGAAGCTCCGCTCGCCGCGCTCGTCGCGGGCGACGAAGGCGAGCGCCGTGTTCGCCTTGCCCGTGCGGAAGACATACTGCGTGCCGACGTTCTCGCTCGCAAGGGTGTTGGCAAGGAAGTTGCCGAAGGGATCCTTCCCCAATTTGGTGATGACGCTCGCGGGGCAGCCCAGCCGTGCCGCGCACACCGCGACGTTGGCAGGTGCGCCGCCCGCGTTCTTGCGGAAGGTATTTGCAAGCTCCAAGACGCCCGGCTCCTGCGCCGTAAAGTCGATGAGCATTTCCCCGATCGCATAAAGGGTGTTCATGGTATCCTCCTTATTCCCCGCCCTTGCGGGCGGGGACAGCCGTTAGATGAGTTCGCTCTGCAGGACGGTGATCTCGGAGACTTCGATGACGACGTCGCCGATGGCCGCGAGGGCCGCCGAACCGAACTGGAAGAGCATTTCGTAGTCGCTCTCACCGATGGGCGCGTTGGTGGTCGTGTACTCGAGGGTGACTTCCTCGGTGCCGATGGATACGCCGTTCTCACGCACGAGAAGGCCGCTGTCCCAATCGATGGCGTTGAGGTCGTGCACATAGAAGTTGAACGTGACGGGCGCGCTCGCCTTGATCTTGATGCGGAAGGTGTAGTAGGAGTTGCCGGGAAGCACGAGCGGGTTGGCCTTGTAGCCTAAAACGAGCTTGTTGTGCCAATCGGCCTCGCCCGCCTCTTCGATGTGGTAGACGAGCTTGCCGTCCTCGACGTACATGGTGCCGATGCCCAGCTGCGATGCGCTGTCGTCCGAGCCGTTGAACACTTCGTAGGGCTTCTCTTCGTTGAGTTCGTTGGAAGAGCCTGCGCCGAAGAGGAGGAACCTGTCGAGGAGCGTCCTGTCGGTACGCTTGTCGCCGTCGAGACGGTAGAACACGAGATCGTCCAGCGTCAGAACGTTGGAGGTGACGCCCGCCTCGGGGTTGCCGATCTGGAAGCGCAGCACGGGGTCGGAGGCGATGCCCGCCTCTGCCGTGAACACGCCCGTCACCTCTTTGGTCTCGCCCGCCGCAACGGAGAAGGAGTTGAAGTTGGCGCGGACGCCCGCATCCCTGCTCTCGACGAGCAGTTCGCCCGCCTGCGCACTCTCTGCGGTAACTTTGAGCGAATAGCCGTACTTTGCGCCCTCTTCGATGACGACGTTTGCAAGGGAGAGGTCGACTTTAAGGCTCCACACGCCGCCCGCGCCCTCGTCATGGTAGGAAGCGATGTCCACTTTCGCGGCGCCGTCCTCTGCGGAGACGGAAGCCGCCGCACCGTCGCCCGCCTGCGTCGTGACGGAGGAGGCGTCGGCGTCGAAGGCCTGAGAATAGAGGTCGACGCGCGTCTCGGTGCCCGTCGTGCAGTAGAGCGCGATCTTCTCGATGGAGAGCGAGAAGGCGTCTGCCGAGGTGTCGGCGGGGTTCTCGGGATTGGGGGTGATCTTGCCCATGTGAAAGCGAAGGTCAAGGGCGTCCGTCATGTTGTCCTCGCCGAGGGTGAACTTGGCGGAGAGTGCCTGCGTTTTCTCCCCCACCATGAGATTATACCCGCCGCCGATACCCTTCCAATCATCCGTGGAGGCATCTTCTGCGATGACGTGCATATAGGTGGGCACGGTGGACTTCGCCCAGACGAAGAGCTCGTAGTCGCCCGCGACGGGGTTCTCGATGACCTTGTTGAGCGTCACGCTGCCGTCGCCCGCCGTCCCGAGGGAGGCGATGTCAAAGACGTATGCGCCCTGTCTGAGTTCGGCAGTGCCGTCGACGCTCTCGTCGATAGAGGCCGTCCAGCCGCGCTTGTCGCTCTCGGCGGGAGTGACGTCGGAGAAGTCGAAGGAATAGAGTTCCTTGGCCTCCGCGGCCGCCCGCGTGACGGTGAGGGTGCAGTATGCGTTGCCCTCCGCGCCGTCCGAGTCGACGACGGAATAGATGAGTTCATAGCTGCCGGGCATGGAGGGCGTCGCGACGCCGTCCGTGAAGGTGAGGTCGGGAATGGACTCCACCGTGACGCTCGCCGTGAGGTCGCCGTCCTCCGCGTCGGAGGCGGTGACGCCCTGAAGGGCGTCGAATTCCTCGCCTGCGACGGTGGTCGCCGTGTTTGCGACGCCCGAGATGACGGGCGCGACGTTGTCCTCGTCGTCAGTGCCCGCGGGGGTGCAGCCCGCGAGGGCACCGAGCGAGAGCGCGGATGCAAGGAGCAATGCAAATGTCTTTTTCATGGCGTCACCCCTCAATTCTCGGCGACGTACCTGTCGTAGGCCGCCTGATACACCTTCTGGACTTCATTCAGGCCGACGCGCGTGCTCTGAACTTCGGTCTTGAACGCCTCCCAATCGGCATCGGTGAGGCCGCCTCTCAGCCAGGTGATGAGGTGCTGGTTGATGTAGTTGACGATGTTGGTCTCGTAGAGGGTGAGCGTGTTGAGCTCCTCCTGCGTGAACTGAAGGTTGGGAACGGGCTGCACGCCTTCGGGAACGAAGGGCGTCGCGTACGCTTCGAGGCGCTCGAGGCGCAGCTGGGCGCGGGGCTCCATGTGCACGACGTTCTCCCATGCGTAGTCACTCAAATAGCAGATGCCGAGGGGCGCGTTCTCGAGGCGCAGCTCGTCCGCCGTCTTGCCTTCGGGCAGCTCCTTCTGCACGAGCATGCCGTTCTCATCGGGCTCCTCCTCATACACGATGCCGATGGGACCGTAGTTGATCTGCGCGGAGATCATGGGGTCGTAGTAGCGGTCGAAATAGGTGAGCAGCACTTCGACGTTGGGCGTGCCCGCGAAGATGACGACTTCGCCCGTGCCCACTTCGGGGTTGTTGGAGACGCACACCGTCTGGTCGCCGTTGGGGCCGACGAGGGGCTCGCAGACGACGTAGTTCTCGGGGTTGCTGACGACCGTCTCGCTCTCCCACCAATAGAACGCGCCGTAGAGCTCAGTGCCCTTGCCGTTTGCGAGGAAGTTATCCTGCGTCTGCTCGAAGGAGACCTCGTCGATGAGGCCCTTCTCCACCCAGCCGTTGATGAACTGCGTGGCTTCCTTGAAGCGGTCGTCGAGCACCGTGTAGGTCACCTTGCCGTCAACGATGACGCGGTGGTCGGTGTTGTCGTTGAGACCGAACATGCCGTAGAGGTCGCACTGATTGCCCTGCCAGTTGTTGTAGACGAAGGTCATCGGGCGCTCATCGTTCTGGCCGTTGCCGTTCATGTCGTTGTTGAGGAAGTAGGTGAGAAGGCTCTCCATCTGCGCCGCGGTGAGACGGATGCCGTCCTTGACGTCCTCGGCCGTGAGGCCCGTGACTGCGCCCGCTTCGATGGCCTCGAGCGTCCAGTTCTTGTTGAGGAAGAGAAGGTTGGGGTTCTGAAGAAGGCCCATCTCCTCGACGCGGGGAAGGGAATAGATCTTGCCGTCCTCGACGTTGGTGATCTGATTGCGGATGTCGGGGCGCTCCTCCAAGATCTTGCTGAAGTTGGGCATGTACTCCAAATAGTCGCTGATGGGCAGCAGCACCTTTCTCGAGGCATAGCGGATGATCTCGCTCGCGCTCATGCCGGCGTGGTAGATGGCGTCGGGGCGGTTGTTGGTGTTGCTGAAGATGAGGTTCTTCTGCTCCGCGTAGATGGACTCGGAGACGTTCTCCCACTCGACGAAGACGTTGGTGTCCTCGTAGAGCGTCTGCATGATGTCCATGTCGTTGTAGTCCTTCGCGGACGCGTTCTTGGACGAGTAGATGCGGAAGGAGATCTCCTGCGCGCCCGTCTCGTTGAGGATGGGTGCGGAAGTGTCCTCCCACTGGTAGCCGTAATTTTCGACGAGCGCCTCCACGGAGTTGCTCTCGCGGTCGTCCCCGCCGCCGCAGGCGGTGAGGGCAGTAAGGGCGAACATGGCCGCGCAGCTAAGCGCGATCGCCGCAACAGTTTTTTTCATCATAATTCTCCTTGTCAAAAAATATTTCTTAGTCCTTGAGCGAGCCGACCATGACGCCCTGTGCGAAGAACTTCTGCACGAAGGGGTAGATACAGAACACGGGAAGGCTCGAGATGATGACCGTGACGTACTTGAGCTGGTTGGCAAGGCGGAACTGTTCGAGAATGGTCTCGCCCGAACCGCCCGTCGTCGACTCGGAAGCCGTCAGGATCTCCTTGAGCACGAGCTGCAAGGGATAGAGATTCTGGTCGGTCAGGAAGATCATGGCGTTGAAGTAGCTGTTCCACTGCCCCACCGCGTAGTAGAGCGCGAGCACCGCCACGATGGGCATGGAGAGGGGCAGGATAACGGAGACGAAGAGGCGCAGCCTGTTCGCGCCGTCGAGCTCGGCCGCCTCGATGATGCTGTCCGGAACGCCCGTCTGGAAGAAGGTCTTGGCCATGAACAAATTCCATGCCGAGACCGTTCCCGGAAGGATGATGGAGAGCGGGTTGTCGAGCATGCCGAGATCGCTGACCACCTTGTAGAAGGGGATGAGGCCGCCGCCGAAGAACATCGTGATCGTGAAGAAGATCATGAAGAATCTGCGGAAGGGCAGCGTCTTGCGGGAGAGCGCCCACGCGGCCGTCACCGTAAAGACGACGGAGAGGATGGTGTAGGCTGCCGTGTACCAGATAGTGTTGCCGTAGCCGATCCAGATGTCCGTCCGCTCGAAGCAGCGGATGTAGCCCGTGAAGTCGATGTCGACGGGGAAGAGATACACTTTGCCCGCGAGGACGGCGTCCGCACTCGAGAAGGAGGCGATGACGACGAAGTAGAGCGGGTAGACGACGATGATCGCAAGGAGCGCCAGAATGATGTAGACGATCGCGTAGTAGACGCGGTCCCCTTTGCTCTCCTTGACGTGGTGTTTTTTCTGCTTTTCGTGCCTCTGCACGCGCTCGGAGATGTTTTCTGTTGCCGTAGTCATGATTCCACCTCCTCAGAAGAGCGAGTTCTCGGAGAACTTGCGCGAGACCGTGTTCGCAATGACGAGCAGGACGAGGTTGATGACCGAGTTGAACAGGCCGACCGCCGTCGCATAGCCCTGGCGGAGGTTCTTGATGCCCTGCTTGTAGACGTAGGTCGCGATGATCTCACTCGTCTCAAGGTTGCCGTCCGTCTGCATCAGGAGCACCTTCTCGTACCCGACGCCCATGAGCCCGCCGATGGACATGATGAGCATGACCGAGACGATGGGTGCGATGGCGGGGAAGTCGACGTGCAGCACGCGCTGGAAGCGGGAAGCGCCGTCGATGGTGGCCGCCTCATGCTGCGCCGTGTCGACGCCCGAGAGCGCCGCAAGGTACACGATGGAGCTCCACCCGAAGTCCTGCCAGTTGCTCGAAAGGATGTACATGGGACGGAACGCTCCTGCCTCCAGGAAGAAGGAGTAACGCTCCCCGCCCGCGCTCTCGATGATGTTGTTCACGAGCCCGTAACGCCCGAAGAACAGGTACAGCATACCGACAAGCACGACGAGTGAGATGAAGTGCGGCCCGTTGAAGAGCGTCTGCAGCACCTTGCTCAGCTTCTTGTTCTTCGTGGAGTTGAGCATGAGCGCCACGATGATCGGGAGCGGGAACCCGATGATAAATCCCAAAATACACAAAAGGAACGTATTCCCCATCAGATCCCAGAATACATAGTTTCCGAAAAATTCTTCGAAGTTCTGAAATCCGATCCAATACCCGTGCAGGATGGAGTCGCCCGGCATATAGTCCTGAAATGCGATCAGAAGACCGTAGATCGGGATATATGCAAAGATGAAGGTGACGACCACCGCCGGGATCAAGAAGAGCAGATACGTCCAGTTCCGCTTGAAGTTGCGCGCAAAGTCCGTCTTTTTGAACTTCGTCCATAAGCCTTCCTTTGCGCCCTGTCCGACTTCCGCGACCGCCTCGGCCGCCGCGCCTGTCCCGGAGATCTCCTCCGCAGGCAGATCGGCAGCTTCGGCATCACGGAAAAGCCTCTTCGCCATACGCTTACCTCCCTTATCTTTGTTTTGAAACACCCGCTGTGTTTCTTGTATTCCCATTATACCGTTATGTGAAAATCTGTCAATATTTGCGAAAAAATCTCTTGGAATTTTTTACATTTGCCCAAATTCTGTGCAGGAATTTTGACAAAAAGCAAAATAAATCTTGACAAACCCATAAAGTGTGCTATAATCGAACCGAGGGGAAACCATTATGGGAAAAAAGGACCGCATCACGGTGCAGGACATCGCGGACGCGCTCTCGCTTTCGCGCAACACCGTCTCCAAAGCGCTCAACAATCAATACGTCCCGCCGCGCACGCGCGAGCGGGTGCTTGCGGCCGCCATCGAGATGGGCTACAAGAGCTACAGCACCGTCGCCTCGACGGACATGGACAAGAAGCACCTGCGCATCGTGCTCATCACGTCCAAGCACCTCATGACGATGACCTTCTTCATCCAGCTCGTGCGCGCCATCGAACTGAGGCTGGACGAGATGGACAACGTCGAGCTTCTGCAATTCACCGTCTCCAAATCGTTCTTCTTCGACCGGCTTGTGGACTATCTGCACGAAAACGCGGTGGACGGCATCATCTGCATCGAGCTGTTCGGCGCGGACTATGTACCCCGCCTCATCGCGCTGGGCTTCCCCACCGTGTTCTTCGACTTCCCCATCTATCTCTCCGTCTCGGGAAACTACGACGTCGTCCTGCCCGAGAGTTTCACCTCCGTCAAGAACTTCTGTTTGACGCTCATCCGCGAGCGCAATATCCGCTCCCTCGGGTTTGTGGGCGACTACACCCACTGCACCTCCTTCTACGAGCGCTTTCTCGCCATGCGCGAGGCGCTCTTCCTCGCGGGCATGGAGTACGACGCCGACTGCTCCTTCATCGAGAAGGACTCCTTCCCCTACGGCGACCCCGAGGAGCTGGCGCGCGCCCTCGCCCATACCAAGATCCCCGAGTGCTACATCTGCGCCAACGACACCATCGCCGTCAGCGTCATCCGCGCCCTGAAACTGCTGAGAAAGCGTGTTCCGCGCGACGTCATGGTGGCGGGGTTCGACAACCTGCCCGAGGCAAAGAACTGCGACCCCGCGCTCACCACCTTTAATGTGGACAAGACGGGGCTGGGACGAAAGCTTCTCGATGTGCTGCTCGCCCGCATCGGCCGCCCGCGCGAAAAATCGCAGGTCATCTACCTGCAATCCAAGCAAATTCTGCGTCAGACGACGTAAGCTGAACTATTTCTTATCCTTATAAATTGAAAAAGATAAGATAAAATATCTTAAGGGGAAAAGACTTGTCAAACGAAAAATACACAATTAACCAGATTTTTGAGATATTGCGAAATAATGACAGGCACGAAGGAGTAAAGTTGCTCTATTTGTACCATTACAATAAAATGTATAGTATAGCATTTACTTTTATCCCCAAAGAAGACATATGTCAAGATATTATACATAATGTTATACATAAATTACTTTTATTAGATCTAAACAAGCTACCAACCCGAAATGAGCTATCATGGCTTTATTCGGTGATAAAAAATGAAGCAATGGATCATTTTAGAAGGACTAAATCAACTGTAAACATTGAAGATATATATCCAATATATGAAGAGAAAAGAATATCTGATTTCGTTGATATGGATGGATATTTTTCCATGATACGGGGATTGAATGAAGCTCAAAAAGAGATTGTTACTTTAAAGGTGCTGGGCGGTTATACTCATAAAGAAATCTCTCAAATGCTTGGAAAACCCATAGGCACGGTTCAATGGATCTATAGTATGGCGGTAAAAAAGTTAAAGAAACTTTTGATTTCTCTTATGAGCTTGTTTGTAATGTCTATTACAGGCGCAATCATAACAATCATAAAGTGCGTTGAGTCGATAACTTCTGAGACGAATGGTTCGGGAGATGTTGTAGAATCTCAGCTTAATGAATTTTTGTTCGATTTGTGCCTTTCGAGCTCTATTATATTTTGTCTTTTTGTAGCAATTTGCTTGATTTCTTTTTTTCTTATTTTTGTCTTTTCTTATAAAATACCAACAAAAGGAGATAGAAAAAACGTCTAACTGTAAAACCCCATTACAGGAGGCGTTTACCCATGCAGCATGTTTTTTAGAGTGCATGTAACTTTTTAGTAATATTTTAAACATTTGAAAGGAGGGAATTAGTATGAAAATAAAACAAATGGTTTGCCTTGCGCTCTGTCTCGGCTTGTGTTTAGCCTGTAATTCGGGAACAATATCCACGGCTAGTGCTGCTGTAATTATTGATGATGAAAAAAATTTTAAAGTCATCCAACCATACGATTATACAACAAATTATTCCAAAGTCGATGGTATCTTGTATGAAACTCATGGAGAGGGTCTTAATAAAGAAACTCTCATCAGCAAAATGGAAAAAAATAATATTTCTGATGTAACTATACAATTTGAATTAAAAGAAAAGTTTTATGAAACGGAAACATATCAGGGAATAAAAAGTAATAGAGATAGTTATCTTAATCATTACGATTATCTTCAAGATTTAAGAGATGCATGTAATGAATTCTATCGATCCCAAATAAAAAATATGGGACAAGACTTTAATTTTTCGCACGATGACTATTATTCAAGTTTTTATGATATTTCAGAACATGTGTTTAAAAATGAACACCCTTATAATGCATTAAAAAAAATTACTGAAATTGACAAAATTGAGAATGTTATTGTTAGCGAAAAGCACGAAGATGTTGCAGATGGATGGTTTGGATCATTTTACGATGAAACGGTAAAAACAATAAATGCAGTCAAGTCTATAACGAAAGATTCACGTCTTTTAACAGGAGAAGGAATAAAAGTAGGTGTTTCCGAAGTCGAAATGGAATCGGTTAAAATAAACTGTGCAAACCATAGTAATTTTACTCTCGACCCCAGTTTAGGCTCAGGAGGAAACAGTTGTGAGAGCCATGCCCACTTTGTGCTCTCTGCAATAACAAGTATGGCTCCTGATGTACAACTCTATGGAGCTGATTCTACTAATAGTGGTATAAATTGGCTTATTCAACAAAATGTTTCCATTATAAATTGTAGTTGGGGTAGCGAAGCAAATTTAGGTCAATATTGTTCTAGAGAAAAATATTTTGACACTTTAGCTTTGGATAATGACGTTATCTTTGTTTTTTCCGCAGGCAATACTTCTAGTATAAATACAGATAATCAATTAACTTGCCCTAAGTCAGCATACAATATCATTACTGTCGGGGCGACAGATAGCGACGGTCAACAAGTAGCTAGTTATTCCTGCTACAAAACTAGTGCAAATATAGGGAAGCCTAATTTGATCGCTAACGGTACCCCACATTTGCTTGGTTCAGGAGTAGGAAATACTTTTCATCTCGATCAGGGAACCAGCTATGCTGCTCCACTAGTAACCGGGGCAATAGCAATATTGCAAAACGGCAGTGCAGCTTTGGATTTTATTGCTGCGTCGGCGACATTAGCTGCTGCTGCCAATATGAATAGAATTACTAATCCTGAAGGTAGCAATTATGCAGGGTTTGACAAAAAAGCTGGCGCGGGGATGCTGGATTTAGATAGAGCTCTTTTCTACACCACTGAAGTCCGTTTTGCTAATTTCAGTGTTCCTTCAAATAAAATTGTTGAGGAAGTTGATATTTGGTTATATTCCGGATTGCCATTGAAAGTTTGTGCGTCATGGTTTGCTCAGCCGGTTGATGGGCAACTTCTCCCGACAATTACCAATTATGACCTACGACTTTTAGATTCTACGGGGAACGTAGTTGCAAGTTCGTCTTCTTCAAATAATAATCAAGAATTGCTTATGTTCACTCCTTCTGTTGAAGGTTCCTATAAGATACAATTGTATATGTCTTCACCGTCGTTAGACCACTTTATTGATACTGGAACTATTTCTTATTCTTATGATTTTGATTCTTATTATGGATAAGGAGCATGATAAAATTGAAAAAGATAATATCTTGTATTTGTCTATCTGTTTTTATGATTTTCGCAATGGCGGCTTGCACCGAATATGCACCTCAGCAAGGTGACTTTGAATTATCTGTTGCGTTGACAAAAACAGAGTTTACGCAAGGCGAAGTAATGGAATATACTGTCAAACTAACGCGAAAGAGCGGACCTTACTTTGAGTTCCAAGGCAGTTCCACGCTTTGTAGTTACTATTTTGAACCGATCGGAAAGGAGCCTGATTTTAATACAACTGACGACATCGTGACGCACAAAATTCCCCAAAATTACCAATATGAGAAAAGCGACAGAATTTTGACCCAATATTATCAACCGGGAGAGTATCTGTTTGCCATTCGTTTTTTTATGCAGAATCTGAGATATGATTTTGAACAAGTGATAACGATAACAACAAAATAGAATGATAAAGAGCGGAGGAACCTCCGCTCTTTTTTACGTATTTGCTCAATTGACCATGCAGCAGTTCACAGAAAAGGAAGTGCGCGAATCCTACGGGCAGGCGTTGCGCATGGAGCCGCAGTGCTCATCTACTATCTGGTACAAAAGATCGTTCTCTTTGATGATCGTATACAATAAACTAAAGTACGACCATTTTCAGCGACAATTTTTCCCGTTGACTTCCGCGAACGCTGTGCTACAATCCCTGCACGAATCCCGAAAAATTCGGAGATTTTCTCGCTTTTTACATAAAAAAGACCCAGCAGATGATATGCACCTCCAAAAGTTGGGCAGACTTTTGGAGGTGCATATCACTACGAGGGTCGGCCAATGTATGGAATGGAATTACGGTCAACTCGGCGGAAGCGCAAAAGCCTATTCCTCTCCTTCAAGCATTGTAGATGAATATGGCAGAAAAACCTCTTTTACCTATAACGGGAAGCGACAGTGCACGAAGCAAGAGCTCACAAAAGGAGCTCTGAAAATGAAAACGGAGCGCACCTATGATGGAGATCTCGTTAAGACGGAGAAGGATGAGGCGGGCGGCACGACGACGTACACCTATAACGACTATGGTTTTACGACGAAGGTCGTTTCGCCAAACGGAAGCGGAAACGAATACTCCTATTCCAACTTTGATCTTTCGAAGGTGACGGCCGTCAAGGACAGCACGGTCAAAAATACGATCAGCTATGCAAGCGGTCGTATCTCCAAGGTCGTTGACGATGAGGTCGAGTATCGCTACAACTATGATGATTTCGGTAAAGTCACAAAGGTGCTCCGCGGCCCCGCGGGAGGCGCGGCTTCCGAGATCAAGAGCGTCACGTATGATGAGTTCAATACGGCAAGCTCCCTTGGCGTCACGAATGCCGTCACAAAGGCATCTGTGGAATAGTCAACGGGTTTGAGAACGAAAGCTATTATGACAAAGCCGGCCGTCTCCTGCAGGTCAAGGAAGGGACAGCGGTCAAAGAAACTTGTACTTATTTGGCTGACGGAACTTTATCTCAGCGTATTGACAATTACAGTGGGACGACGTATAATTATAGTGAAAGCGGGAACAGCATAATCGAGAACTATAAGAAGGGTTCCGAGACGATCCTCATGGTCTCGCACTATGACGACGCAGCGAAACAGAAGCGTCTTGTCTATACGCATTCGGGCAATTCCGATTCCTATACGCAGGAGACGGATGACTTCGGCCGCCTGATGAAGCTTGTGACGCCGCTCGGAACGTACACCTATGCCTACGACGACCTCGGCAGGGTGACGGCAAAGACGCTGAACTCGGGTTCGACAACGGTCGCAAAAGAATGTTATGAATATCTGGATGTGGCAGACAGCGACTATACGAGCCCGCTTCGCAGCAAAGTAACGTATTTGGACGATAACGGCCAAAGCGAAGACTATGCTTACGACGCCAATGGTCTGATCAAGACCTACAGCGGCGGATTTGGCCGCCACGGTTATACTTATGACGGGATGAACCGCCTGACGCGAGAGGACTTGCAGGGGCACAAGACGGTGACGTATTCCTATGATAACGCGGGAAATATCACGTCGAAGAAGGAGTATGTCTACCGTACTGCCCCGCTGAGCGTCATATCTCCCACCAAGACGGTGACATATAGCTATCAGAACGGGCGCATGTCGAGCTATAACGGCGAGAGCTGCGTGTACGATGCGAACGGGAATCCGACGACGTACCGCGGGAAGGCGCTGACGTGGACGCGCGGGAGACTGTTGGAAACGTGCCCTTCGTTGACGTCGCCCAACGTGACGTGGACGTTCACCTACAATGCGGACGGCATCCGTGTGGGGAAGAGTGCACCCGGCGTTACGACGACGTACGGCGTGGACGGCGAGCGCATTGTCTACGAAAAAACGAACAGGCAGGTCAAGCGGTATTTCTACGACGAGAGCGGCGTTGCGGGGTTTGAGTATAACGGACAGAAGTCTATCTTCCGAAAGAACCTGCAGGGGGATGTGGCGGCTATCTACGATATGAGCGGCACGCTCGTCGGCGAGTATGAGTACGACGCGTGGGGAAATCTGTTGAATGATCCGGAGAGTAGTGTGCCCTTTTGGTCCCTTCCGCTACCGACGATGTCACCGTCATTCACGCAAAATTCGGAGAGGGGAAAATCGTCAAGATCGATAAACTCGGCAAATATATCCACGTCGCCTTCTCCGCCGTCGAAAAGACATTCACCAACAGTGCCTTCGAGACGGGATTTTTGAAATTAAAGGCATAAATCACAAACAAACGTTCTTATTTTGCTTGACAAACGTTTGTTTTACGTGTTATAATGCCCTTGTATCGAAGAAGATACGCGCAAAGTGCCCGTGTCGGTGAAAGAAACGAGCGGGCAAGCACCGTTCCCATTGCTTTATGAAGCTTGCGACTCCTCGGCAGATATGGCTTTAACGGACTTGCCCGGCCGGCGGCGGATCGGCCGCGAAGGCGGCATTTTGCACAACAAAAAACGGTACCCGAGCAAACTGTGTCCCCCCGACACTGCAACTCGATTCATTTGCAGCGGTGGCGCACTTGCGCTGCCGAGGCTTGCCACGACGGGTTACAAAGAATGGCTGTTTGGTTGCGCTGTGACTCCCCTTACGGGATAGCGAACGGCAGTCATCACTGTTTATAACGAGCGGCGTTATAGCCGCTTATGGTGGAGGTTCTCGCTTCCACCGATGCTTTTGCTGTCCTCTCATAAGGCGCGCAAAGGCCGTTATAAGCATACCGTTTTTTGGACAAATCATAGAAACCAAGTCCATGGAAAGGTAACGCTTTCTGTGGGCTTTTTTGTTTTATTCGAGGCTATCTTCCCGCTCTTTTCAGCGCGGGTCAGAGATAGAGATAACGACAAGCAGGAGGGACGTTATGAGCAAACAAACGACGATCAGACCGCCATGATCATGAAAACCAAACGGAAAGTAAAGTCGCATTTTGGCAAGCAAACTTTTAGGGCTCCCGCAAAAGATTGCGCAGCAAGATTTTGTGGGAAGAGGAGGCACAACGGAGCATAACGCGCGGCGACGCTTGCGGCGCTGCGTAAAAAGCGAAGTTTGTGCCGACGAAAGTATAGCCCACTATACTTCGTTCCGAAGTTTAGTGGGCTCTGCGAGGCTTTTTAACTCAAAAATAACGGAGGTGAGAATATAAGTTTTTTAGTTTGTCACATGGAGAAGTATCACAAGACGGACATCATCGGCGTCGAGCAGGAGAACGAGCGAGATGAAAACTATCAGGCGGACAACCCGCAAATTGACCCCACGCGCACGCGAGAGAATTATAACATCATCAAGCGGCAGAGGTCATACACGCAATTTATCAATGATAAGATCGCGGCGCTTGACTTGCCTACGAAAGTGCGCAAGGATGCCGTGCTGATGTGTTCCTTCGTCGTCGGTTCGGACAGGGAGTTTTTCGGCAATTTATCGGAAGAAGAGCAGCAGCAATTCTTTGTCGATTGCACCCGTTTCTTTGCAGAGCGTTACGGCGAGGACAACGTCATCTCCGCCGTCGTTCACATGGACGAGACGACTCCACATTTGCATCTGAATTTGATACCGATTGCAGACAGGCGGCTATCTGCAAAAACGCTATTTGACCGCAAGTCACTTCAAGCGTTGCAGACAGACTTTCACTCTGCCGTGGGCAAGAAGTGGGGTTTGCAACGAGGGCGGGAAGGCAGTCAGGCGAAGCATCTGTCCACGGTGGAGTTCAAGGCGAAGAAGATCGTCGAGCAGGCGAGTGATGAAGCCGATCGCCGATTGCAGAATGCAAGGCTTCATGCGAACGACGTTATCGCGCTGGCAAACACTCGGGCGGATCACAAGCTGCAGATGACGCAGTCTCACGCAGACGGAATTGTCGCCGAGGCGCAATCTCAGGCGGACAACGCCAAAGCACAGGCGCAGGGATATCTGGACGGCGTGATCCAATCGGTAGAGAACGAGAAGGCAAAACCCATTCCAAAGCGGAGGCGTCAAGCCGAGGAGGAAATTTCGCTTTTACGCACGGAGAACGAGGCGTTGCGGCAATCAAAGAGTATTGCCGACCGCGACCGCAAGGACTTATTCGAGCAACTGCAAAAGGCAGAACGTGCAGGCAAGGGAAAGGAGCAAGCATTCAAAATGGTGACCGATATGCTCTCCGCCTATCCCAAAGAATTTGATGCGCTGCTGAGCAAGTCGCGAGCAAAGAAATCTGACACGTCGCCGTTCAAATCAAGCGGCTTCGACCGCGGCGGCAAGTAACAACTGAATAAACGAAAACAGGAGGAAAGCGTATCGAATAACGAATGTCGGGGGAAAAGGAGAGGATAAATCAGGAGACGGGCATTTCGGATGCCGCGCTGCGCTCGCTCGCAAGAACATTGCTTCCCGCGATCAGGGAGTATTTATCATCCGATGAGGGCCGCAGAGACTACGCCGAATGGCAGAGAGCGCACGGGAAGCCATAAAAAGAGGCGTCGCAGCCATTTGAGTACATAAGACCGCATAATCATTTTTGGAAGAAACAACCGATGCGGCAGTAAAGGAGAGTGTTTTATTATATACACGGTTGCGCCGAATGTCATAAACCCTGAATAACGGCAAAAAGGCGGAGTCCACATGGGCTCCGCCTCTTTTCATTTCGTAAAGTTTTTGAGGTCTTCGATCATAAAAAATAATCCGAACGTCTTGCGAATGATGAAGAAGTTCGAATTATTCCAAAATGGCTGGGGTAGCTGGATTCGAACCAACGAATGACGGAGTCAGAGGCACTC
>ENA-OYZE01000042-OYZE01000042.1-human-gut-metagenome-genome-assembly--contig:-NODE-42-length-65407-cov-9.540902_pt1 | contig 65407 bp, 56 predicted proteins | sample MGYA00243259_ERZ653469 | MGnify/ENA primary metagenome ERZ653469 (study PRJEB26926, sample SAMN06164913) | human gut metagenome | biome: ENVO:00009003; feature: ENVO:2100002; material: ENVO:00002003...
TGCCGCGGCGCCCCGCTTCATATTTGATCTGTTTTTCGGGTTCGTTCGTTCACTTTGTCAGCACGCGTGCCATATGGATGCCCATGACGGAAGCCATCATGAGGCCGCGCGTCCAGCCGCTCGAATCGCCCAGGCAATACAAATTCCTGACCGAGGTGCGAAGGTCTTTGTCCATCTTCACTTTGTTGCTGTAGAATTTGAGCTCGGGGGAGTAGAGCAGCGTCTCCTTAGAGGCAAAGCCCGGTACGACTTCGTCGAGCGATTTGATGAAGTTGATGATGCCCGTCATCGCGCGGTAGGGCATGGCCGCCGTGATGTCGCCCGCGACCGCATCGGGAAGGGTGGGCTTGACGTTGGAGCGCGAGAGCTCCTTCTGCCAGGTGCGCTTGCCGTCCAAAATATCGCCGAAGCGCTGCACGAGGATGCTGCCCGCGCCCAGCATATTGGTTAGTTCGCCCACCTTCTTTGCATAGGTGATGGGCTGATGGAAGGGTTCGGTGAAGTTCTGCGAGACGAGGATGGCAAGGTTGGTGTTGTCCGACTTTCTCTCCTTGAAGCTGTGCCCGTTGACGACGGCAAGATCGTTGTCGTAATTCTCCTGCGCGACGAAGCCGCCCGGGTTCTGGCAGAAGGTGCGCACCTTGTCCTTGAAGGGGTTGGGGTAGCCGATGAGCTTGGATTCATAGAGTACCTTGTTGACGGTCTCCATGATCTCGTTGCGCACTTCGACGCGGACGCCGATGTCGACGGTGCCCGCGACGTGGGCGATGCCGTGGACGATGCACACGCGTGCCAGCCAGTCCGCGCCCCGTCTGCCGACGCCCACGATGACATGATCGGCTTCCAAAAGCTCCTCGTTCCCGCTCTTATCTGCAATGCGCACGCCCGTGCAGACGTCGTTCTTGATGAGAAGGTCGAGGCACTCCGTCCGAAAGCGCATCTCGACGCCGTTTTCAAGAAGATGCTGTTCGATGGCATAGTAGAGCTCCTGCGCCTTCTCCGTACCGAGGTGGCGGATGGGGCAGTCGACGAGCTTGAGCCCTGCCATGATGGCGCGGCGGCGGATGTCTTTGATCTCCTCCGAGTGCCCGACGCCCTCCACCTTGTGGTCGGCGCCGAAGGAGAGATAGATCTCGTCGGCATAGTCGATGAGCTCCTGCGCGTACTGTTCGCCGATGAGGTCGGGGAGGTCTCCGCCCACTTCGTAGTTCAAGGAGAGCTTGCCGTCCGAAAAGGCGCCTGCGCCCGAAAAGCCCGTCGTGATGTGGCAGGGCTTGCAGGAAGCGCAGTGGCCCGTCTTGGACTTGGGACACTTGCGGTTTTCGATCGCGGAGCCCTTCTCGATGATGAGGATAGAGCCCTTGTAGCCCTTGTTTTTGAGTTCGAGCGCCGTGAAGATGCCCGCAGGGCCTGCGCCCACGATGATGGTATCGTATTTCATACTGTTTCCTCCGCGCTGCCGGCAATTTCCGCAGCGGTTGTTTTTTGTTGTTTCCCGCAAAAGCCGCACGGCGAGTTTTGTGGGGATCTTTTTACTCCCTCAGTCCTGTTGCCGACGTTCGTCGGACAACAGGACAGCTTCTCGCGCGGTAGAGCCCGCGCTCGGTCAAGAAACGGCACGAACAATGTGCCGTTTCCAAGTTCGCAAGTGGTCAAAGCCACACCGTGGCTTTGCCAAGAAAGCACTTGCTCACCCCTCGAGAGGGCGCCTAAAACGAGGAATTTTTCAGGGCCCCAAAAAAAGATTTGCGTAGCAAAGATTTTTTGGGGAAAGGAGGAACCGACGTTATCAGCGTGGCATTCGCCATCAGGCGGATGCCCGCAAAAGGCGTCGTGTTCCGACGCGGTGCCGCCGATCGGCCTCGAACCGATACGCCTTTCGGCACAGGATCCTAAGTCCTGCGCGTCTGCCAATTTCGCCACGGCGGCATATGCGCCGTCATAAAGACGGCGCAGTCGAAATTTCAACGGATCGTCGGACGATGCGTCGCTGTTTTACAGATTTTTGTCTTCCTCTCCGCCGAAATCGTCGGGATGCTCGTTCTCGACGGGCGCGGGCGTGCCTTCGGGCGCGGCGTAGGTGCTGCCGTTCACGGTGTGCTCTTTATAGACGGGCTCCTGCGGGATGAGGGAAGGATTGGCGGCGATGTATGCCTCTTCCTCCTGCGGCGGGATGCGGGGAGCGAGCTCGACCGCAAGCTTTTTGCGGATGATGCCGTAGGGGATGAAGAGGATGATGAGCAGCGCCGCTGCGATAAGGGCGATGACGCCAGAGGTGTTAATCGTAAGTGCCGTCAGCATGGAGAGCTGCTCGAGCCCCAAAGCGGCGGGTCCGCCGAGAAAGTTGAATAAGGCGACGGATGCGAGACCGGGGATGATAAAGAAGAAGAGGGCGGGCAGCCAGCCGAGGAAGATGATGGGCATCTTGAGCTTGACGGCGGGGTTGATCGAGAAGCCCTTGACGAACACTTTGATAAGGAGATAGAGCCATGCGAGCATGGAGATCGCGACGAGCACGAGGACCCCGATCATCACGAAGAGGAAGATACGGGACACATTTTCGCCGTCGAGGTAGGAGTGGAGCATCTCGGAGATATTTGCGGCAAGCGTTGCTTCGGCCTGCGAGGAGCCCGAAGAGGCGTCCGCTCCGCTGTCCGCGGCGAGGCCGACGGCGGAAAGGGGCGCGGCAGGGGTGACGGAAGCTGTACCGGAGCCGCTTCCGAGCCCGCCCGCGATCTCTTCGAGGAGGCGGTCGATGATCTCGTCTGCATTGAGCTTGCCGTCTTCGCTTGCGAAAGACCCGATGTTTTCGGAAACGACGTCGCGGATCTGCTGCGCGGTCTCATCCGTCATGGTAAGATCGGAAAATTCGGGCTTGCCCGTGGACTGGAGCTTCTCGAAAACTTCTCCGACCGTCTCAACGGCGACTTCGCTCACCTTTTCGACGGAGGCGTCCTCCTGATAGATGACGTCGATGACGGCGTTCGTCTTTTCGGCGAGGTACTCATCCGTGATCTGCGCCTCTTCCATGATGGAGCTGATCTCTTCGTCGGCGATCTCGGGCAGGGCGTTTTTGATGGTCTCCTGCGCCTTGTCGATGACGATCTGGGTGGCGGTGTTGCGGATGGTGCCTTCGGCGACATCCTTGATGAGCGTCCTCATCTTTTGGCTGAGGTGGACGGAAAGAGAGTCGATCTTTTCGTCGATGAGGGCTCTGGAACCGTTGGCGGGATCGGCGCCGAGGACGGACGCCAGGAAGTCCGTTGTGCTGAACGAGAGCTCGATGTCGACGGCGTCGGGGTCGGAGTAGACGATGGTCGTTTCGGTGCTTGCGGCGCCGTTTTCGCTCATGATGGTCTCGAGATCTTCGGCGTCAAGATCGATCGTGACGCGGATGCTCAGGAGAGGAGCAAAGAAGTAGCCCGCGATGGACGCGATGCAAAGAAGCGCGACGATGACGTTCATGATCATGATCGCGGCACGGTGTTTTTTTACAGTTTCCATATGATTCTCCCTGCTGATCGTTTGATCGCTTCTATTTTACCAAAAGCCGTTAAAAATGTCAACATAAATGAAGGCTTGCGTCGGGATATGGCGAATGAGCGCTAAAATACGATGTTTTTTGAAAAAAGATGGGGGTGACGCGCGGGAATGGATATTTTTTTCTTGAAATCGCCCTCTTTTTTTTCTCCCCCTCTTGAAATTTTACGGCTTTTGAGCTATAATTATGATAAATAAAAAATCGGCGATTGGGGGAACTTGAGTGGAAAACATCGGAAGCGCGATTGAGCGCGGCGAGACTGCGCTCGGCATCGAGCTCGGCTCGACGAGGATCAAGGCCGTCCTTGTCAACGGAAAGAACGAGGTCATCGCCTCGGGCAGTCATACCTGGGAGAACCGTTTTGAAAACGGCATCTGGACATATACGCTCGAGGATATCAGGACGGGGCTGCAGGACTGCTATGCCGACATGGCGGCGGCGGTCGAACATCGGTACGGCGTAAAACTCAGAAGGGTCGGTGCGATCGGCTTTTCTGCCATGATGCACGGCTATATGGCGTTCGGGAAGGACGGCGGGCTCCTCGTTCCCTTCCGTACCTGGCGCAACAACAGCGCGCAGGAAGCGGCGGAAAAGCTCACCGAAGCCTTTCGGTATCACATCCCCGCGCGCTGGTCGGCGGCACACCTTTATCAGGCCGTCTTAAACGGCGAAGAGCACGTCGGAAAGATCGCCTATTTAACGACGCTTGCGGGCTACATCCATTGGATGCTGACGGGGGAGAAAGCCGTCGGCATCGGCGAAGCTTCGGGGATGTTCCCCGTCGATCCCGAGACAAAGCAGTACGATGCGGGGATGCTCGCAAAATTCAACGAGCTCCTTGCGGGCAAAGTTCCCTTCCGGGCGGAAGATATTTTGCCTAAGATCCTCGTCGCCGGCGAGGAGGCGGGGCGGCTCACCGAAGAGGGCGCAAGATTTCTCGATCCGACGGGAACGCTTGAGCCCGGCATCCCGCTCTGCCCGCCCGAGGGCGACGCGGGCACGGGCATGGTCGCGACCAACGCCGTCAGAAAGCGTACGGGCAACGTCTCTGCGGGCACGAGCGTCTTTGCGATGATCGTGCTCGAAAGGCCGCTCTCAAAGCCTTATCCCGAGATTGACCTCGTCACGACGCCCGTGGGCGATCTCGTCGGCATGGTCCACTGCAACAACTGCACCTCCGATCTCAACGGCTGGGTGGATCTTTTCGGCGAATTCGCCGCGCTCCTCGGCGTGGATATCCCCAAATGGAAGCTGTATGACGAGCTCTACTTCGCCTCCGAAAAGGGGGATAAGGACTGCGGCGGCCTGCTCGCCTACAACTATGTCTCGGGCGAGCACGTCACGCGCGTCGACGCGGGCAGGCCCATGTTCATCAGGACGTCGGAAAGCAAGTTCACGCTTTCCAACTTCATGCGCACGCACCTCTTCTCGGCGTTCGGCGCCCTCAAAGTGGGGTTGGACATCATGCTGCGCGAAGAGGGGGTCAGGCTCGACCGCATCACGGGGCACGGCGGCCTCTTCAAGACCGAGCGCGTGGGCCAGAGCTATCTCGCGGCCGCCATCAACGCTCCCGTCACCGTCATGAAGACGGCGGGCGAAGGCGGCGCATGGGGCATCGCCATCCTCGCAAATTATATGATCGCCAAAGATCGGGGCGAGAGCCTGGAAGATTTCCTCGAGCGAAAGGTCTTTGCCGGGCAGGAGAGCGTCACGCTCGCGCCCGACCCCGCCGACGTCGAGGGATTTGAAAACTTTGCCGAACGCTATGCTGCCGGCCTTCCCATTGTGCGGGAGGCGGTGCGTAGTCTGAAGGAATAAGGAGGTACATGATGTTAGAAGCTTTGAAAGAAAAGGTATTGAAGGCCAATCTCGATCTCGTCAGGCACAAGCTCGTGCTCTTTACCTGGGGGAACGTGTCCGAGATCGACAGGGAGAGCGGGCTCATCGTCATCAAGCCCTCGGGCGTCGAGTACGACGACATGAAGGCGGGCGACATGGTGGTCGTCGACCTCAACGGCAAAGTCGTGGAAGGCGATCTCCGCCCCTCGTCCGATACGCCCACGCACATCGAGCTTTACAAGGCGTTCCCCGATCTCGGCGGCGTCACGCACACCCACTCGACGTTCGCGACGGGCTGGGCGCAGGCGGGGCGCAACATTCCCTTCTATGGCACGACGCACGCCGACTATTTCTACGGCGACATCCCCTGCGCGCGTTCTCTGACGCGGGAGGAGATCGAGGGCGAGTACGAGAAGAACACCGGGCTCGTCATCGTCGAAAAATTCCGCATGGAGGGCATCAAGCCCCTCGAAGTGCCGGGCGTCCTCGTCAAGAGCCACGGCGTCTTTGCTTTCGGCAAGGACTGCGACGATTCCGTCTACAATGCGTCGGTCATCGAAGAGGTCGCCAAGATGGCGACGATCACCGAGATCGTCGATCCCAACGTCGAGCGCGCCGATCAGTTCATGATGGACAAGCACTATCTGCGCAAGCACGGCAAGAACGCCTACTACGGGCAGATCAAACGGTGAGGGAAGGGGCGCATATGATCGTTACGGAAGTCATTCCATATACGCCCGATCCCAACAAGCGCGCCAAGCGCATCGAGGATGCCGCGAACGCACACGAGGCACGGGGGGAGGAGCTTGTTTCCGCCCTTTCGACGCCCAACTGCGGCGCCATCCTCATTTTCCGCGCCCCGCAGGCGGACTGCGGGAAGGGCGGCGCGTTCGCTTCTCCCGAATGAGCTTCGGCGGCGCAGCTGCGGCCTCTTCGCAGGGATGCGCGAAAGTTTCGGGAAAGCCGCTTTGTTAAAATTTTGTGAATGCAGGCTCGGACGTTGACTTTTCACGTCCGAGCCGTTATAATAGAGGGGAAATTCTTTACAAAGGAGAGGGGGATGGATCGTTACGAAAGGGCAAGGGCGCTCTGCCGGGAGCACGGGCAGGAGCAGCTCCTTGCGTATTACGGCGAGCTGGACGAGGGGGAGCGCGGGCAGCTGCTCGCGCAGATCGAGAGCATCGACTGGAGCATCTTTTCCGATGAGGCGCGTGTTTCGCAGCCCGTGGGGGATATTTCGCCCATCGAGGGCATGGATACGCGCGAGATCGAGGCGAGGAAGGAGGAATTTTTCGCCGCCGGGCGCGAGGCCGTCCGTCAGGGCAAGGTGGCGGCGCTCCTGCTCGCAGGCGGGCAGGGGACGCGGCTGGGTTACAACGGCCCCAAGGGGACGATGGACATCGGCGTCACCCGCCCCTTATATATCTATGAGTGCCTGTTCCGCAATCTGGAAGAAGTGTGCAGGGCGTGCGGTGCCGCGGTGCCGCTCTACATCATGACGAGCGAAAAGACGGATGAAGAGACGCGGAGCTTTCTGAAAGCGCATGACTATTTCGGCTATCCCGAGGGGAAGATCCGCTTCTTTTTGCAGGATATGGCTCCCGCGACCGACTTTTCGGGCAAGATCTTGTTGGAAGGGAAGGGGCGGCTCGCCCTTTCGCCCAACGGCAACGGCGGCTGTTTTTCGTCGCTGCGGCGGGCGGGGCTCATGGAGGAGGCTGCAAGGAACGGGGTGGAATGGTTCAACGTCTTTGCCGTCGACAACGTTTTGCAGCGCATCGCGGATCCCGTCTTCGTGGGGGCGACCCTCCTTTCGGGGGCAGACTGCGGCGCAAAATTCGTCAGGAAATGCGAGCCCGGGGAGCGCGTGGGCGTCCTTTGCAGGCGGGGCGGTATGCCGGACATCGTGGAATATTACGAGCTTTCCGAGGAGATGGCAAACGCGCGCGATGAAAGGGGCGGGCTCGTCTATTCCTTCGGCGTCATCCTCAACTATCTCTTCCGCCGCGAGACGCTGGAAAAGATCGCAAGGGCGGTCATCCCCGTACACAGGGCAAAAAAGAAGATCCCCTTCCTCAACGAGGCGGGCGAGCTTATAAAGCCGGAAAAAGAGAACGGCTACAAGTACGAGACGCTCGTCGTTGACGTGGTGCGGCTGATGGGGTCGTGCCTGCCCTTCGAGGCGGTGCGCGAACGCGAATTTGCGCCCATCAAGAATGCAGAGGGCAAGGACAGCGTGCAGTCGGCGCGCGAACTTTTGAAATGTAACGGAGTACGATTGTAATGGAAGAACAGGCATCCGGGACGGCAATGGACTTTGCGGCGCAGCTCGTCGAACTCAGCCGCGTCATCGTCGATATTTTCAAGAGCGGGAGTTTGGAAAGGCTCCCCGACATGAACCGCATCGTCAAGGAGATGCACCGCCTGCAGCACGGCAGCGAAGATACCGCCATGCAGACCATCGACGTGGAGGCGAACGTCATATATTCCAACTTCGATATGCTCGTCAAGGTCTTAAAGACGGCGGAATCGGACAGCGACCTTCCCTCGCTTCAGAGTGCGGTGAATAAATTTCTGCATAATATAAACGAGGCGGCTGTAAATATTGCCGCCATGTTCGGACTGCTCTGACGCCAAATTTGCGGCGCAATACTTTGTCCTGCTGCGGCAACCCTCAGTCATTTACTTTTTTGTAAACTCCTTCGGGTTTTCCTCGCACTCCGCGTCTTGCTTGCAACTTTGACGTCAGAATGAGCTTCTTTGCGCGCGCTCCCTGTCTTGCTTGCATCTCCAACCCCAAATCTCGCTTTGTATGGACGATGGCGTGACCCGAAACTACGGCGTTACGATGGGCTTGAGCGCAGGGGCGCTGCGATGGGCTGATTTGCGCGCTCCGCATCACATTGAAAATATACGGGAGAAACTATGGCAAGAAGATCGAAAGCCGAAAAGAGACGCCTTGGGCGGGCAGTCGCCGTGCTGCTCGTCGTTGTTCTCATTGCGGCCATTGTGTTCGGCACCTATTGGTTTGCTGTCAAGGGAAGAACGTGGGATGATCTCAAGGCGCTGTTTGCCGAAAAGAAAACGGAACGTCCTTCCGATATTGGGGAGGGCGACTTTGCCGATATACTTTCGGCGGAGCTCTCTATTCATTTTATTGCTCCCGCTGTCAAAGCAAGTGGTGACTGTACCCTCATCAAGGTCGGGGATACAGAGGTGCTGATCGACGCCGGACCTACGCAGGGAAATGTAACAGAGATCAAGGAGTATCTTTCTGATTATTGCACAGACGGCATACTTGAATATGTGATTGCAACGCATGCCGATACCGACCATATAGCCGGGCTTGTCGGCACAAGTTCGGGTGGAGAGTATAATGGCATTCTTTATAGCTATAAGATCGGTACACTCATCCAATTTGATCGTACCAATAAAGAATTAGAGACAGCATCCGGCAATCCAACACTGTATGCTCGTTATGTGTCGGCGGTCGAATATGCTGAAAGTCAGGGAACAGAAGTTTTCTCGGGCTCCGAGTGTTGTAATGAGACAAACGGAGCGTCGAAGACATATTATCTTGATGACGAGAAAACTGTCTCTATGACCATCCTCTACAACTATTACTACGACCATGATTCCGGGGATGAGAATAATTATTCTGTTTGCATGTTGCTTTCTCAGAAGACCGACGGTGAGTCTGATCACTATTTATTTACAGGTGACTTAGAGAAGGACGGAGAGGAGAGATTGGTAGAAAACAATCAACTTCCTCATGTGCGCCTCTATAAGGCAGGTCATCATGGCAGTAAGACTTCCTCTACAAACGAGCTGTTAAGTGTGATCACCCCCGAGTATGTCGTCGTTTGCTGTTGCGCGGGTTACAATGAATATGGCGCGGCAGAGGAGAATGTTTTTCCCACGCAGGCTTTTATCGATCGTATTGCTCCCTATACCGATTTCATCTACGTTACGATCATGTGGGACGAAAAAACAGACGGTTATAAGGATATGAACGGGGATATCGTGTTCTATCTTGGCGCCGATGAGGGGGAGACAAAAAAGAGCCTGAAACTTTGGTGCAGCAGCAATTCGACGATCTTGAAAGACACCGAGTGGTTTCAAGAAAACCGCGTCTGGAATGCTCCTTCGCGAAGTTAGGATACACAAAGTACGGGGAGAAAATAGCGTCGGCATTTGTCATGCGGTTTCATAAAAACGTCGCGAATTTATCTCTAAATAATCGATAAAACGTCGCAAAAACTCGTCTAAAATATAAATAAAACGTCGCGCAAGTGTTGACCGCCGCTTCAGAAAGGTGTATAATGGAGACGGAAATAAGAGGTGGCGCGTATGTTGTACAGAAAATTTTATAATGAATTGGTCAAGTGGTATCATCAGGAGAAGAAACTTGCTCTTTTAATAGACGGTGCAAGGCAGATCGGGAAAACGACGCTTGTTCGGCAGTTTGCGAAGGACTATTACGGCGATCGTTTCGTCGAGATCAATTTTATCAACACGCCTTCGGCAAAAGAGATCTTTGCAGGTGATCTGTCGGTCGACGGGATCATCAGTAAGCTGACGCTCTTTCTTCGCCGTCCGCTTGTACCGCATAAGACGCTCATCTTCTTTGATGAAGTCCAGGAATGTCCGGAAGTGCGTACTGCCATCAAATTCCTTGTGGACGACGGCAGGTTTGATTATATCGAATCGGGGTCGCTCCTCGGCATCAACTATCGGGAGATCAAGTCGTATGCCGTGGGGTATGAAGAGATCAGGACGATGTACCCCATGGACTTTGAGGAATTTGCCATTGCAAACGGCATTCAGCAGTCCACGTTTGAACTGTTAAAAGATTGCTATGGGCGGCGCGTCCCTGTCGACGAATTTGTACACAAGCAGATGATGCAGCTGTTCACATACTATGTGATCATCGGCGGGATGCCGGCTGCCGTGCAGGAGTTTGTCAATTCCAAGGATATGGGGCGCGTGGTCGGCATACAGTCGGATATTTTAAGACTTTACCGAAAGGACATCACCAAATATGCGACAACGGGAAAAGAGAAAATAACGCTCATCTTCGATACGATCCCTGCCGAACTCAACGCCAAGAATAAACGGTTTATGCTCTCCGATCTCGCCAAAACGGCGCGCATGGAGAGATATGAGAGCTGTTTTAACTGGCTGACCGATGCAGGCATTGCTTTGCCTTGCTACAATCTGACAGAACCCAAGCAGCCGGTCGCGATCAATCGGCAGCATAATTTGTTTAAGTTTTATCTTGCGGATACGGGGCTTTTGTGCGCCATGTGTTCGGACGACGTGCAGTACCGGATCGTCATCGGCAATTATGGGATCAACGAGGGCAGCATCATGGAGAATATGTTTGCCCAGCAGCTCAAAAGCAACGGATTTACGTTGTATTATTTTGATAAGCAAAAAGTGGGGGAGGTGGATTTTGTCGTCGAGCAGCACGCCGAACTTGTGCCTGTGGAGATCAAGTCCGGAAAAGATTATAGATCGCATCGTGCATTGGATCATCTGATGGCAGTAAACGAATACAAGCTGAAGGAGAGTTTTGTGTTCTGCCCCGGGAATGTGGAAACGGAAGGCAAGATAGTTTATCTGCCGCTGTATATGATCATGTTCTTTCAAAAAGAAAATATGCTGAACAAGATCGTGTTCGAGAGCGTTGCCGATCAGTTGTAAAGTCATGCTCCGGCCGCCGGAAAAATCTTTTATCGAAAAACGCATATCGCCGAAAGAGTTTCCAACTTTTGAGGTGTCCCGCAAAATGCGCTTTATAGCGACTTTCAGACATGCGCCGCGCCGCATGTTCCCACAAACGAGAGAGCTCCCCCGAAAAAGGGGAGCGCTTTTTTGCTATTTCGACAAAACACCCCGAAATATATCCTCTCATTTATTGTATCCTTGATGAAAAAGGTGCGCGCGGGAGTGAAGCAATGGCAAGAAAGATCGTAGTCACATCGGGGAAGGGCGGCGTCGGAAAGACGACCGTCACCGCCAACCTCGGGGTACAGCTCGCAAAGAACGGGAGCCGCGTCGTCGTCTGCGACCTCGACTTCGGCCTCAACAACGTGGATGTGGTGCTCGGCGTCGAGAACCTCGCCAGCTTCGACGTCATCGACGCCATCGAAGGCAGGTGCCGTCCCAAACAGGCGCTCGTGAGGCATCCGCACTATCCTACGCTCTATTCTTTGGCGAGCAACCGCATTTCCGATCGCTATGTCTCCCCGCAGGCCGTCCGCCTCATCTTAGACAGCATCGCCCCGCAGTTCGACTATATCCTCATCGACTCGCCCGCGGGCATCGACGAGGGCTTTCACCGCGCCGTCGCCTGTGCGGAGGAGGCGCTGCTCGTCACGACCCCGCACATCTCGGCGATGCGGGATGCCGACCGCGTGGGGAATATGCTCAAAGGTTACCGCCTGAGCCGCATCGGGCTCGTCGTCAATATGGTGCGGAGCGACCTCGTGCGGCGGGGGGAGATCCTGACGCCCGACGAGATCGCGAAGGCGCTCAGGATCCCGCTCACCGCCATCGTCCCCGAGGAGGATAAGATCTTTTTGGAAAACGTTGCCGACCGGATGCGGGCGTTCAAACTGCTTGCAAACTTTTACACGGGGAAAGCGCCCGAAGAGGAGGGCGAAAAGAAGTACACGGGACTGTTGGGCGCGCTCATGCGCGGGCTGAAAAATCGTTGAGGAGGATGATCATGCGAAGCGAAGTGACCAAAGAGAGGCTCAATCACATCTTACACGCAGATAAAGAGGAGATGAACGAGGTGACGCGCGAGGCGTGCATCGCCGATTTTACCCGCGTCGCGGGGGAGTATTTCGAGACGGACGGGGACGTGACGATGAATATGCACCGCGGCAGGACTTCCACCGAGGTGACGCTCTCTTTCCGTGCCGTCCGTGTGAAAAATTTTACGATGGTCAAGTGAGGGGACGCTCACATTGTTGACAGCACCCTCCGTATTTGGTATAATATGGCGTATGCTTCGGGGGGAAGCAGGGGAAATGCGGACGGTCCGCCCCGAACGGGACGGCGGCCCGAAACGCTCGATTCAAACCATACAACGGAGATCTATATGAGAAATTTTGCGATCGTAACAGATTCCGCCTCCGATCTTCCCGCGGAATATCTGCAAAGCCACGACCTTCATTGCGTCGATCTCGGCTTTACGCTCGACGGCGTCACGTACGGCGGCACGAGCGGGAACAAGATGGACGTCAAGGTCTTTTACGACAAGCTGCGCGGCGGCGCCATGCCCACGACCTTTCAGGTGACGCCCGAGCAGGCGCGCCTCACCATCGAACCGCTCCTGAAGAACGGGCAGGACGTTCTCGTCCTTGCCTTCTCTTCCGGCCTCTCGGGGACTGCCAACAGCTTCGTCATCGCTGCGCGCGACCTCATGGAGGACTATCCGATCCGCCATGTGGAGGTCGTCGATTCGCTCTGCGCCTCCTTAGGAGAGGGGCTCTTCGTCGACTATGTCGTAAAAAAAGCCGATTCGGGTGCGAGCCTGAAAGAGACGCGCGACTATGCGGAGAACATCAAGCAGCACATCTGCCATTTCTTCACGGTGGATAATCTCTTCCACCTCAAGCGCGGCGGCAGGGTCTCGGCGGCGACGGCTGTCGTCGGCACCATGCTCAACATCAAGCCCGTGCTGCACGTCGACCACGAGGGGCACCTCATTGCCATCGGCAAGGCGATGGGCAGAAAGAAGTCCATTTCGGCGCTCGTCGAGCACATGAAGGAATTGCAGACGATGGGGGAGAAAGACCCCATCTTCATCAGCCACGGCGATTGCATGGAGGATGTGAATTATCTCATCTCTCTTCTGAAAGCCAACTTTCCCAGGCATGAGATCATGGTCAATTATGTGGGGAACGTGATCGGCACGCACTCGGGCGCGGGCACTTTGGCGCTCTTCTTCCTCGGCGCACGCCGTTGAGGATAGGGGTTTTGCGAGCGAGGCTCGGCGGGCGATTAGCCTGCTGTGCAACGGGGTCCCGCTGAGCAGCGAGGCTCGGCTGAGGCCCGGAACAAATGGATCATTTCGGCTGTTCTTTTCGGGCGGCCGATTTATGGAAGGATGGCGGAGCGGTCGATCGCGGCGGTCTTGAAAACCGTTGAGGTGAAAGCCTCCGGGGGTTCGAATCCCTCTCCTTCCGCCAAAGAGAAAAGGGCGCGTTGCGCCCTTTTCTCTTTGGCGCGAGCAGGGCTCGAACCACAGCCGCCGAAAAAGACGGGGAGGGCGATATTACTTTATCGGCTGTCGGTTCGCGCATGGAGCGAAGCGAACATGCCATCGAGCCGCGCGAAATGGAACGCGAGATCGATAAAGCAGCACGGCGAAGATCATCCCTCTCCTTCCGCCATGTTTCGTGGATAAAAATGCTATCTACGGCAAAAACCTCGGAAAACACATCGTTTTCCGAGGTTTTTTGCTTGCACGGTAAAAGCCGCTGCCGGGGGTTAAATGCTTGTAATGGATAATGTCAAACCGAGCGGTTCGAGCATTTTCAAAAGGGTGGAAAGTTTCGGGTCTGTCGCGCCTTTTTCGGTACGGGCGATACACGGCTGCGCAACGCCGGAAAGGATTTCAAGCTGTTTTTGCGACAGCCCTGCGTCCTGCCGCGCCTTTGTGAGGGCGGAAAGAAGGCTTTGCCTGTACTTTTCTACATCGTCGGGTGCGGCGCAGGCAACGCCCTTTTCGTAGATCCCTTCCGCGGAAATATCGAGGTCGTCGTTCCAGACGATCCCGTACCCGCCCGCGTCAATTTTCGCTTGTTCGTATAAGCCGTCCACGTCTTTCAAAGTAGCAAAGGGCGGATATTTGTCCATGAGCGGTTTTAAGTCGAACTGTTTGAATTCGCCGTTTGCAAACCCGACGAGCAGAATATAATCGGGCAGCGTGGCGAGGGAAGTAATTTTATGGAACATTGCATAAACCTCCTTTCAGTTATTCGATGGGCGGGAGCGGGGTAATGTTCTGCGTTTCCCACATGGTAAGCAGGGCGTCGCGGTGTATTCCTACCCATTCCTGAACGATCTTCAACGCCTTGTTCGGCAGGTCGCCTTCGAGCATTTTGCTCGTGCGGATGTCAATAACGCCGAGGTATTCGCCGTACACGACGTGGATATGCGGCGGATTGTGCTCGGCAGCGAGGAAGTACATTTTGATGACCATACCGTAGAAGCGTGAGATGACAGGCATAAGAAAAATCTTCTTTTGTCTTTTTGCAAGTATATTATAACACATAAGATATTATATGTCAATAGCATAAAAGTTATTGACTAAAAATTTTTTGGAGGAAAGCGTGAAAAGGAAGAGAAGAAAAGAAGTGGAACTGTATGTGCTAAGGTAAGCAAATCATTGACGGCTTTTACAAACTTTGCTTAACACAGCAAAGGCGGCGGCTTTGAGCCGCTGTCGGGCATCTGAATTACTTATCGAGCAGGAAGCGAACGATATTGAAGTGGCGTATGCCGTTCCGCGAAAAATCGGGCAGGTCGCCGGAGATGACGTATTTGGGGTAATTGTCGTTTATCCTTTCAAGATTCCCGAACTCGCGTTCCACCGTTTCGGGGGAAGCGAGAAGATAGCAGACTTGAACATAGATGCGTTCTTTGCCCTTATAGGCGACGAAGTCGATCTCATAGTGATCGGTTTTGCCGACTTTCACGTCATATCCGCGGGAGAGAAGTTCGAGATAGACGACGTTTTCATAAAGCTTGTTAAAATCTATTTCGTTGCTCGCCCTAATGACGTTCCTGAGGCCTAAATCGACGGCATAGTATTTTTCACCTGCGGTAAGCAGTTTTTTCCCTTTGATGTCGTACCGCTGTACGGAGCTCATGATCATCGCATTCTTGATGTACCCGATATATGCGAGGACGGTATCAACCGACGTTCGTATCCCGTTCGCTGCGAGGGCGGAAACGATCGAGCGCGCCGAGAATGTGTTGGCGATGTTGTCCATCAGGAAGGAAAGGAGCAGATTCAAAAGAGCGCTGTCGTTGAGTTTGTTGCGCTGAATGATGTCTTTGACGACGATGGCGTCGTAGGTGTCCGAAAGATACGGCTCCACCGAAATTTCTTCAAGGGAAAAGCGCAACGGCAGGCCGCCGTAATGCAGATAGTCTAAAAAGAGCGCATCGTCCGAAACGAACGTACCGTTTTGCCGAGTGATCTCCTTTGCTTCGGACAAGGTGAAGGGATAGACGTGGATTTGGATATACCTTCCCGCAATCAGCGTTGCAAGCTCGCCCGAAAGCAGTTTGGAATTGGAGCCCGTAATGTAAATGTCGCAATCGAGATCGACAAGAAGGGAAGATACCACTTCTTCCCAAGCGGAAACGGTCTGTATTTCGTCGAGGAAGATATACGTTTTTCCGTCGGCTTTTTTCGCTGCGTCGATGAGATACGAATAGAGCGCGTCCGAATTTTTCAGGTGCGCGTTGGCTTTGGATTCAAAACTGATATATACGACATTGTTTTTCTGACGTCCGTGCTGCAGAAGATAGTCCTGTATCTGTTGCAATAAAACGGTTTTACCCGAACGGCGGACACCCGTAAGCACTTTGATAAGGTTCTTGTCGATCAGCGGAATGATTTGGTCGAGATAGATTTTGCGGAGGATCATAGCATTTCTCCTATTGCTTTTTATATCATTATACTCGACAAAAACATTATTGTCAATAGTTCTGTCAGTCTGGAATCGACAAAAAGCATAAATCGATGCAAATTGTCGGATATGTTGTCGAAAAGGGCGGGCGCGAAGGGCGGCGGAAGGCGGCGGAAGGAAGCGGAGGGAGGGGCGCGGCTGCGTGAAAGGCGGCGTGCGGCTGCGTGAAAGGCGGCGGAAGGGGCGGCGTGAGTGGTAGCTCTTTCTCCCGTGAGCGGTAAGCCTGCTCCCCTTGAAAAAACAAAGGAAATATGGTAAAATAGAGATAAGGAAATTCGGCGGTGGCGCAAGTGAGGCTTTTCGGCTCGGAAAATATCATCGAATCGGGAAATATGATCGATCTCGCATGGGGGGGGGGTAGAATATTCTCCCGTCTTTTTGGCGCCATTTTGGCAGAGCGGTGAGCGCATTGCGCCCCGTTCTGCCCTTTTTTATGCTGGAGGAGATTTTGAGGATCGCATTATTGGATGACGACAGGCAGGAGGCGGAAGCGTTTGACAAGGCGCTCCGCGGCTGGGATCCGACGCGCCGCGCCGAATGCTTTACCGACGGCGCAGCCCTTCTTGCGGCGGCGGAGGTGCAGCCGCCCTTCACCGTGGCCTTCATCGACATCTATCTCCCCAAAGAAAGCGGCGTGGAGATCGCAAAGAGGCTTTTGGCGCTCTCTCCTCAGACGGACATCGTATTTGTGACGACCAGCCGCGAACACGCCATTGAGGCGTTTGAAGTGGGCGCCGTGCATTATATCGTCAAACCCGTCACGACGGAGAGCATCCGCGAAGCGTTCGCCCGCATTGCGGAGAAGTGGTCGAAAAAGCGCCCGCTCTTCACCGTCAAGGTGGGGAAGGCGCTCCGTTCGGAGTTTTTGGAGGACATCGTCAGCCTTTCGAGCGCCGACCACTCCGCCGCGATCGAGCTCAGCTCGGGGGAAACGTTTTTTGTCAACTGCAAGATCGCCGATCTTCTGCCGCAGCTCGACGAACGCTTTCTGAAACTGAGGCGGGGGTTTGTCGTCAACATGGAATATATCGAGCATATGAACGCGGAGGGCTGTATGCTCAGGAACGGCGAAGGGGTGCTCTTCAGCCGGAAGGAGCGCATCTCCATCCGCGAAACGTATAACCGCTGGGTGTTTTCCCGCCTGGCGGAACGGAGGTAAGAATGGCCTGGTTTTATCTGCGCAACGCCTTGGGGTTTTTCATCCAGTTCGGCGGGCCGATGGCGCTGTGCTTCCTGCCGTGGGGGAAGGAGAGTTACCGCTTCCCCCGCAAACTGACGCTCGGCTGCTTTATCGCGGCGTTCTTCCTCTTTTCGGCGCTCTTTCCGCTGCCGTTTGCGGAGAGCGAGCCTTCCTGGCTCTCATTGTGGGCGAACGGCTATATGCTGGGCGTGGTCGTCGTGAGCTGCATCGCCTATGTCCTGCTCCTTCGCGAGCACTTCGTCAAAAAGCTGCTCGTCGTCGACTTTGCGCTCGTGTATGCCGTGGTGCAGTACATGACGGTGAGCATCGTCACCAACCTGCTGTATGACGACGCAAATGACGGGGCCTATTCGATCGTGACCCTTCTGTGCTATGTGGTGAGCACGCTCGTGTATCTTCCGCCGATGGCGCTCATGATGCGGCGCACGGTGAAACGGTACCTCGAAAGCATGGAGGCGCGGCTCGTTTGGCGGGAATTTCTGTGGGTGTTCATCCTGTCGGCGGCGTATGTCGGCGTCATCGTCTATTACGATACCGTCATCCGCGAGACGACTGCCGCCGAGTGGTTCGATGAGTTCTGGCGCATCATCAGCCTGCCCTTCCTGTTTGCTGCCGTGGTGCTTTTCGTCTTTTATTGGGTGCTGCTGAAGGATGCGGTGCGCCGCAAGGAAGAGTTCGAGCGTCGGCGGGCGGCGGAACTGCAGCAGCTGCAATATAAGCATATCATGCAGGATATCGAAAACACCCGCCGCATGCGGCACGATATGCGCCACCACCTGAACGCCCTATGCGATCTCCTGCGGCAGGATAAGCGCGAAGAGGCGGAAAAATACTTAAAAGAAGTCATCGGCAGCACCGAACGCACGGAGACGGAGTGGTTCTGCAAAAACCTCACCGTCAACGCGCTCCTGCAAAACTACATCGGCAGGGCGCGCGAAGCGGGCATCCGATGTGCGGTGACGGCGGAGTGCGGCGAACTCGGCATCAGCCCCGTCGATCTCACCGTCATCCTTGCGAACGCCCTTGAAAACGCCGTGCGCGCCGCGGGCGAGGCGGAACAGGGGCGGCTCGATGTGAAGATCGGCGTCATCGGCGGCTCGCTCGCCATAGAGGTCGAAAATTCCTGCTCGGGCGTCAGGTTCGCGGGCGGGAAGCAAAGGGAGGGCGCCTTTCTGCCTGCCTCCGCCTTTGTGAGCGAGCGGAAGGACGGCGGGCTGGGGCTTGGGAGCATTGCGGCGACGGCGGAAAAGTACGGCGGCGAGGCGATGTTCTGCTACGACGGAGAAAAAGCGGTTTTTACGGCGCGCGTACGGCTCAACCTGTACCCGCCCGAAACGAGATAATATAGGAGGGATCCATGAAAACGATCTTAAAAAGAAACAAATTGGCGGCGGCGCTTCTGATGGCGCTGAGTTTGCTTGCATTGGCGCTTGGCGCCATGCTTTGGAACGCGCCCGCAGCGGCACAGGCGGCGGCCGAACACGACCATGCGGACGGGACCTGGAAAGCGATCGCGACGGACGGCGGCATGCTTTCGGGCGGAAATTACTACCTTGAAGACGATGTTGCGCTGGCGGAGAACCTTACTTTCTCGGGAACGGTCACGCTGTGCCTCAACGGCCATGTGCTGACGGGTACGGGAACGGGCAGCGTTATTTTGATAAATAGCGATTCGAATTTTACCCTCTGCGACTGCTCGACGGACGCAAGCAACGTCGTGAACGGTGTGACCTACACGAGCGGCGTCATCACGGGCGGAGACAATGGATCGGGCGGCGGTATCTATGTGAACGTGTCAACGTTTACCATGGAGGGCGGCACCATTGCCGGCAATAAAGCCGGGCAGCAGGGCGGCGGCTTGCGTGCAAGCTCGAGTACGCTCACGCTAAAGGGCGGGGCAATTTGCGACAACTATTCGTCGCAATATGGCGGCGGCATTTCTTTGAATGCTGACAATATGCTCACGATCGAGGAAGGCTTCTCGATTACGAACAATTTCGCGGAATATAGCGGGGGCGGTATTGATTGCTCCGCCTCCGATATCATCCTGAACGGCGGTACGATCAGTCAAAATGAGGCGTCGGACGGCGGCGGGATCTATGTCAGCGGTTCGACGAATTTGGGCGCGAAACTCACGATGAAGGGCGGCGAGATCTCGCATAATGATGCCACTTACGGCGGGGGCATATCGAGCTGGTATGCCAATGTGGAGCTGAGCGGCGGTTCCGTTTCGGAAAACGAGTCGGACTATGACGGCGGCGGCATTTATTTTGCGGGCGATTATTATTACGATGGGGATACGGGCTTAACAGAATTTTATAGTAACGATTATACTTTGAAGATCACGGGCGATGCGCTGATCTCGGGAAACATTTCCTATGATAATTGGGGCGGCGGCGGTGTTTATATGTATTATGCCAAGATGGACATGGACGGCGGCGCGATCAGGGGAAACATTTCCTATAGTGATTATAGTGATTGTGGCGGCGGCGGCGTGTATGCCGGGGTCTCGGAAATCGAGATTTCCGGCGGTGCGATCTCGGATAACGAAGCGTCCAAATGGGGCGGCGGCGTTTACTTTGTAGGTGAGTTCTATTATGATAAAGAAGAGGAGGACTATGTATATACCGATAACGATTTTACGCTGACGGTGACGGACAACGCCCTTATTTCCGGGAATATTGCCTCGGGAAACCGGGGCGGCGGTGTATATGTCGAGCATGCTAAAATTGTCATGAGCGGCGGCACGATCAGCGAAAATGAAGTGGACGGATCGGGCGGCGGCGTCTATGCGAGAGATAATAGTAGAGATAATGGTGAAGAACCTACTGTTACTACGGTCACTTTGACGGGCGGCACGATCGCGGGCAACATTGCCGAAGGCGACGGCGGCGGTGTTTATCTGACGAGCGCCATCATGGAGATGAGCGGGGGAACGATCGAGGAAAACCGTTCCGGCCTTTCAAACGGCGGCGGCGGAATGTACGTCAATAACTACGCTACGCTGGATCTGAGCGGCGGGAAGATCATCAATAACTTTACATACGGCGACAATGGCGGCGGCGGGATCTATGCGCAGTCGGCAAAATCAACGATCAAATTGAGCGGCGCGCCCGTCGTTACGGGGAATATGTTCAACGATCGGGAAGACAACCTGTGCTACAGAGCGGATGATGACCCCGCGCTGAAGATCGAGATCGTCGGGCCGTTCACGCAGGGCGCAAAGATCGGCATCAATCTCTATAATTATGAGATTGAAGAGGAGGACTGGATCGAAGGGAACAGCTGGATCGGCTCCTTTATGTCCGATTATTCGAAATATAATGATGCCGACCCGTCCAAATACTTCTTTTCGGACGATCCGGCTTTCGTGCTCGACTTCGACGAAAGCGGGAATGTGGCAGTGAAGCAGGGTACCTATACCGTTGTCTATGTCGGCTCGGACGGCACAAAGACGGAAAAGAGCGGCCTCGTCATCTATGAAACATTGACGCTTCCAGAAGTGACGGCGCAGGAAGGCTATATCGGCGGCTGGACGTTGGCAGAGGGCGGCAATTCCATCGATTATACGAGCGGGCAGGTGTTTGAAAAGGGCCTCGGCAAAGTGAACGGCGAAGTCATCACCCTCTATGCCGTCGAGGTGCGCGATATTGCTTCCGAGGTCGAGGGTATCGCCTCCGAGCTCAAAGATGCGGTCGCCGCGATGGAGAGCGCGCTCGAGTCGGGCTCGCTGACCGATCTGCAGGATGCATTGAACGCCCTCATCCAAAGCTATAAGGCGGCGGATGCGGTCATCCGCACAGACTTTGGCGCCGCGGACGAGGCGCTCAAAGCCGAGCTCGAAAGCTCTATGGAGGAAGCGATCGGCACGGTGGAAGCGAGCGTCGAAGCGCTGAGAGGCGAGCTCGAACAGGCGGTCGAAGACTTGCAGGCAGCCATTGCGGCAGGCGGCGGGGCGAGCTCGGATGCGCTCGAGAGCGCTATCGCCGAAATGAAAGAGGCCTATACGGCAGCGGATGCCGCCCTCAAGTCGGAGATCGGCACGGCGTTCGCCGAGGCGGATGCGCAGCTGAAAAGTGCGATCGACGAGCTCGAAAAGACGCTGACAAATGCCTATACGCAGGCGGTCGGAGCCGTCGAGGAGACGCTCAAGGCCGAGATCGAGAGGGTCGAGGGGCTGATCGAGTCGGCGAGTTCGGAAAATATGCAGGAACTGACCGAGCGCGTCGCGGCGCTCACCGATGCCTATACGGCGGCAGATGCGCTCATCCGCGAAGAATTTGCCGCCGCGGACGAAGCGCTCAAGGCCTCCCTCGAAAGCGCCATGAAGGAAGCCGACGGGAGCTTGCAGAGTGCGATCGACAAGGTCGCTCAAGATCTCGAAACGGCAAAGAACGAATTGAATGCCGCCATCGAAGCCAACGAGAAAGATATTGAAGAGAAGCTTGCGGCGCTTGAAAAGGCGTACAAGGCGGCGGACGAACTGCTGCGCGGCGAAGTGACGGCGCTCGGCGAAGAGCTTGCGGGCAGCCTCGAGGCACTCGAAAGCGCTTACAAGGCGGCGGACGATGCCATGCTGGCTGCCATCGAGGAGCTGCGTGCAGATCTCAGCGAGACGGAAAGCGCGCTTTCGGCGCAGATCGAGCAAAACGAGATCGTCCTTTGGGTGACGTTTGCGATCGGCATCCTCGCGCTCGGGGCAGCCGCCGCAGGCATCGTGCTTGCGCTTCGATCCAGAAAGCGCGGATGATACATTGCCCTGTTCTCCCAAGAGATCTTGGGGGAAGGGGAGGAAAATATGCGAATGAGCCCGGTATTCCGCCGGGCTCATTTATTGTCTTCGGAGGGGGAGCGGGACCCTGCATGCGGAGCGGCTCTGCATAAAAAAGGACGCTGCCAAGCGGTTGATAATATCGTTGACAATAAATTGCAAAAATTGGGGGTTGACAACGTTCTCTTTGCGTTGTATAATAGTAGTGAGGTGTATCACTACTAATGGAGATCGTTGCTTGTCTTGAAGAACTCGGCTTTTCAGTAAACGAGGCCAAAGTCTATACCACCCTTCTCAAACATAGGGCGCTGAACGGGTACGAGATCGCAAAGCTTTCGGGTGTTTCTCGCTCGCTCGTTTATGAAGTTGTCGGCCGCCTCGTGCAGAAGGGCCATGTCATCCGATTGGAGGGGGAACCCAATTTCTATCGGGCGCTCGAATACGATCGGCTCATTCAGAAATTGAAGGAAGAGTGCGAAAACAGCCTCTCCCGTGCGGAAGAGTTACTCAAAGACCTCGTTCGCGAAACTAAAGCGGATGACTATGTCATGAACATCGTCGGCGCGGATAAGGGGCTTTGTAAGGCACGCGAACTGATCAAAGGCGCACAGGGGGAATTGTCGCTCTCCGTCTGGAGCGACGCGTTCGATGCGCTGCGTCAGGAGCTGGAAGAAGCGGTCGCGCGGGGCGTCAAAGTCTACCTCTTTTCCTTTGAAGACATCGAGCTGAACGGGGCGACCGTGTTTTCCTATCGGATCGCCGATGCCTGCGAGCTCTTTCCCTATTGGAGGACGACGCTCATTGCGGACGGGGGGGAATGCCTTGTCGGCGAGGACAACGGCCCCGAGCCTGTCTTTATTTGTACGCGCAATCATTCCGTCGTCTCTCTCGCGACCGACGAGCTCGTTTTGAACATCTTTTGGTATAAATTTATCGAACGAGAAGGGCTTCTGTCCAAAAATATCACGGCGGAAGGCTTTCTGCATCTCATTGAGACGCTGGCCGAGCGCTTCGGGATCAACGAAAACATGACCAAAAACTTCATGGTCTATAATTTTCAAAGGAGGTCAAAGGATGAAAAGGGACATTGAGAAGCTCAAGCTTCGCGAAGGGAAGGAGCTCGTTCGCAGAGAACGGCAGCTGAACGCAAGAAGCAACCGGTTTTATCTCATCTACCTGTTCATGATCCTTGCGCTCATCTACATCACCGATGAGATCGCATCGACCATCTCCATCCAGTTTCAGACGAATATCATCACCGAATTTTTCGTCGAAAAGATGGGGATGGAGTATGGAGAGGGGCTTTCCATCTTCTCGGGGCTGGGGTTCATCACCTATCCCGTGACGGTGCTCATCATCTTCTACCGCCCGCTTGCCGACCGCTTCGGACGCAAGCCCTTCCTCATCGTCAATACGCTGTGTATGGGGTTAGGGCTCTTCCTTATCTATTTGTCTGAAAATATCTATGTGTATATGATTGGCAGCACGCTGATGAGCTTCATGGTATCGCATGATATGCAGTGCGTTTATATTCTGGAGTGTTCTAATGAAAAGAACCGCGCCAGGAACTATGCGCTCGTCAAGGCGGTCGCGATTCTTGGCACTCTTCTCATCCCGCTGCTGCGCGATACGCTCATGCAGAATGTCGGCGAACGCTGGCACCTCGTCTATCTCGTGCCTGCACTTATCGGGTTTTTGATGTCGCTGTTTGCGCTCGTCTTTGCTCGGGAGACCAATGCCTTCCTCGTGAAGCGCATTTCCTATCTCAGAACGCCCGTCGAGGAACGCGAAAAGCAGAGCAGAGAGGAAAGAGAGGCCAACGCACAGGGCGGCATCCTGAATGCGGTCAAGTTTGCCTTCAAGCACAGGCAGCTCCGCTTCCTCATCGTCGCCTGCTGCTTCTTTTATCTTGCCTCACTTGCGACGTCCACCTACAGCACGGTCATGAGCCAATCGGCGGGCATGAGCGAAGCGGATATCACGGCGGCGCTCTATCTCTATCCCGTTGGCAATGCACTCTTTACCTTCCTTGCGGGCATGGTGTCCGATAAGTTCGGCAGAAAGATCACCATTATCGCGCTGTCCGGTTGCGCCCTCCTTTGTTATTCCATGTTTATCATGAGCGGGATGCTGGGCTGGACTCCCTATGTCACGGGCTTTGCCATCGGCGGCTTTATGGGAAGCTATTGGGGCGCGGGAGATACCATCGGCGGCATCATGTTCTCGGAATCTTCGCCAACCAACCTGCGCTCGTCCGTAACCGTCATCAATACGCTTCTGAACGGCATCATGGGTGGACTTGCGACCATCGTTACAATGATCCTTCTGCCCGTCATCCCCGAATCGATGTTCGGCTATATGTATCTTGGCCTTACCATCCCCGGGCTGATCGGCGCCATCCTTATCATGTGGAAGTTTGTCGGCGAAACGCGCGGCATTGACTTAAAGAAAGTGACGGGTACCGAATGGGACAAAAAGAAGGAGGCTGAGAAGCGGCATGGATGAGAATATGTTTTGTGTTGAGAAGGGGGAGCTCCCTCTTTCGAAGATAGACCCGACCTGCGGATTTGCCGGGATCTTTCACAGTGTGGGCGTCATCGGCGACTCTCTCGCTTCCGGAGAGTTCGAAAGCCGCGATCGTGAGGGGAACATCCTCTATCACGATATGTACGAGTATTCCTGGCCCGCCGTTCTGCAGCGCATCACGGGATGCAGCTACGAGAACTTTTCCCGCGGGGGGATGACGGCAAAGGAATATGTCGAAAGCTGGGCAGATCAAAACGGCTTCTGGAAGCGAAAGCAGGCGTACATTGTGGCGCTTGGGAACAACGATACCTTCGTCTTCCGTCATCCGCTCGGAAGTCCCGATGATGTCTTTCCCGAAACACCCAAAAAAAATGCGGATACTTTCTTCGGGAACATGGGGCGCATCCTCTCAAGACTGAAAGCGCTCGAAGAGCAGGCGCACATCTTTTTGGTCACGCCGCAGCGGAGAGGAGAGGCGTGTGATGAGGAGATCCGTCTCATCGCTCAAGGCCTCGGCAAACTCTGCGGAATGTACTCTCGTACTCATCTCGTCGATATGACGATATACGGGCCCGTCTATGACGAGGCGATGCGCAGACGCTTCGCGCTCGGGTTCCACCCCAATGCGATGGGGTACTACGCCTACGCGCTGATGATCGGAAATTATATCGATTTCCTCATTCGCAAGTCGCCCGAGGCATTTTCCGAGGTGCCCTTTATCGGGACGGGGTTGAAGTATTGAGCTTCTTCCATGGCGGAACGCTGTTGGGGAGCAGATCTTTTCATTGTCCCGTAATAGGCAGCGAAATAAAGCATCGAAAGGGTTACACTTCGGCAGAAATAACCCCCAAATTTTACGGCATGAAAATCCCTGCGAGGCGCACATTTCTGAATGCCCCGCGGGGATCTCTCATGATAAGTGATCTGAGGGGCAGTTTTCCGGTTCTTCCAATGAATTTTCCGCCGGCTCAACATACTCTTTGAGTCTACGCTGCAACAGCTTTTTATCAATGAGTTTGAGCCTGAAAGAGGAGCTCCTCGGGAGATTTACAGCTCGATATGATCTTCAAATGGTTCGACCGACTCAATTGTGCCACCGGCGGTGACACTTTTTCATCGTCCTTATAGAGCTCGTAAAATTGCTGATATGGAATTTGAAAGTTACGCGACGGCCAACCGCATCGGATCCGATGCGGTTAAAATAATCCTATTCCTTATTGGATTAAATTATAGTATATCGCAAATCAAAATGTAGGATATTAAGGAAAGGATTTCCATTGTCCGGGGTTTTTCCCCGCGGCGGCATCGCGGATGCACAAGGCAAATTGCGGCCGCCCGCTCAAGCGCCGGATGAGTGTTTGTATCTATAAAGAAATGCCGCCCTAAAAGAAAGTATTTTTCAGGTTTATGACAAGTGTAAAAAAATATGGATTCCCAAAATTTTCTTGAATGCTACGCTTGACTTTATTTCAGTTTCCTGCTAAAATGAATTGCAAAGGATGAACAGCGCAAAATGATCGGCCGCCCGTTCCGAAGATCGGACGGCCGGTTCGGAAAAACAGACGGGATCTTATTTTTTCTGCCCCGTTTTGCAGAGAGCTCCCGCAGGCATCCGCAGGGGAAGAAGAAATTATGAGAAACATAAGCAAAATCGAAGGCGCGGCCGAACACGTTTGCGGCCGGGATACGGGTGATCTTTGCAGCGATCTTCATACTGCTTTTTCAGCGCGCCTCTGACGAGCCGATGTCGGGCGCGATTTTCTTATGTTGATGCATAGAGTGTAAGAGAATGGCATATTTCATGGAAGCAAAAAAGAGCCGATGGGAGAGATTGAAAGAGAGCCGCCCGATCGCCGTTCTGAACGAGGAATGCGGCAGCATCTATTTCCTGTTTTTCTTCACCTTTCTCTTTTTCCTGACTTCCTGCTTCGGGCTCGAGCTCATCTGTTACACGATCTGTTGGCTGTTTGCCGTCTATCTGCTGTTGTTTTCCAAAGAGCTGTATCCCCTGATGGGCATCCTTCCGCTCTTATACTATACGCCGTCCGTTGTCAACAACCCCGGGCGCAATCCCGATTCGGTGTTCTTTCCCGGGAACGGGCTCATCTACATCATCATCCTGATGGCGACCTTCGTGGCGGCATTCGTCGCGCGGACGGTCTTGGATGTGCGGAGCGGCGAAGTAAAGCCGACTTTTCCCAAGCTCACGATAGGCTTTGCGCTCCTCGGAGCGGCTTATCTTTTGGGCGGGCTCGGCTATCGGGAATACGATCTCCGTTCTCCCTCGTTCGGCGCTTTGGAGATCTTGTCCGTCTGCCTGCTCTACTTCCTGTTCGCGCTCCTGATCGATTGGAAGAACGTCCCCAAAGACTATTTTGCATGGATGCTCTTCAGCGGCGGCGTGCTCATCACGGGGGAAGTGCTGTGGCTGTACGGCACGGGAGCGCCCTTCGGGGTCGGCGGGATCGTCAAGAGCGACATCCTGACGGGCTGGGGCATTTCCAACAACATCGGCGCTGCGATCGCGATGATGATGCCCGGCTGCGGCTATCTGGCCGCACGCAAAAGACAGGGCTGGCTCTTTCTGTTCGCCGAGACCGTCATGTTCGGCGCTGTCGTTCTCACCCTCTCGCGCACGGCGATCGCCGTCGCCCTCTTCGTCCTTCTCTTCAGCGCTGCGGCTGCCATCGTGAAGGCGCGGGGGAGGGATAGGATCGGCATCTGCATCGTCACGGGCATCCTGTGCGCGGGCGGCATCACGCTTGCGGCGCTCTTCCCCGGGCAGGTGTTTTCCATCTTTCACGACCTTCTGAACTTCGAGGAAGCGGGCTCGGGACGGGTGGAGATCTATTACAACGGGCTGCAGCTTTACAAGGAGTATCCGGTTTTCGGAACGGGTTTTTATTCCTGTGCGGCATACAAGTGGGGCACGGCAGACAGCTTTATCCCCGGGCGGTGGCACAATACGTTCGTTCAGGTGCTTGCCTCGTGCGGCACGGTGGGGATGATCGCCTATCTTGTTCACCGCGCGCAGACGATATGGCTCTTGTTCCGCCGTCTCAACTTCGAGAAGCTGATGATCGCGCTCTCGGTTGCCGCGTTGCTTCTCACGAGCCTTCTGGACTGCCACTTCTTCAACATCGGCCCCGGGCTTTTGTATTCGGTTTTGCTGTGTTTTGCCGAAAAACGCTGCAATGAAAGGGAAAATCATGGTCACGATAAACGATTTGTTTGATCTCACGCATACGCAGGCGGGGGAGTATCTGAAACAATTTACCTATCCGTGGGAGGCGCTTGCGGGCATCGGGGATTTCATTCTCGAACTCGGGGCGCGGCTCGATCGGGAAGAATACGAGGAACGCGCCGAGCACGTCTGGGTGCATAAGTCCGCAAAGGTGTTCCCGTCGGCCTATCTCGGGGCGCCCTGCATCATCGGCCCCGGGACGGAAGTGAGGCACTGCGCCTTCATCCGCGGCAATGCGCTCGTGGGCGCAGGCTGCGTCGTGGGAAATTCCGTGGAGCTGAAAAACGTCATCCTCTTCGACGGCGTGCAGACGCCCCACTACAACTATGTCGGCGATTCCATCCTCGGCTACAAGTCGCACATGGGCGCGGGCTCCATTACCTCCAACGTCAAGTCTGATAAGACGGAGGTCGTCGTCAAGACGGCGCAGGGGGCGCTCCCCACGGGCAGAAAGAAGGTGGGGGCGATGCTCGGCGATCGTGTGGAGGTCGGCTGCAACAGCGTGCTCAATCCCGGCACCGTCATCGGCAGGAACAGCAGCATCTATCCCGTCTCCTGCGTGCGCGGCACAGTGCCCGAAAACAGCATCTATAAAGACAAGGATCATATCGAAGCAAAGAGATGAGACGGTGGGGCGCAAGGCGCGCCCGCACCCGAATACAGAAAGCCGCCGCGTCCGCACGAACGGAGCGCGAGGGCGCATAGGAGAGGATATGGGAAAATATTTCGGAACGGACGGCTTCCGCGGGGAAGCCAATCTGGGGCTCACGGCCGATCACGCCTATAAGATCGGGCGTTTTCTGGGGTGGTATTACGGGCAGCAGAAGGAAGGCGGCGAACGCGCCCGCATCGTCATCGGCAAGGATACCCGCCGCTCGAGCTATATGTTCGAGTACGCGCTCGTCGCCGGAGTCACGGCGTCGGGGGCGGATGCCTATATGCTGCACGTCACGACGACGCCCTCCGTCGCCTACGTCGCGCGCGTCGACAATTTCGACTGCGGCATCATGATCACGGCGAGCCATAACCCCTTCTACGACAACGGCATCAAGATCCTGAACGGGAAGGGGGAGAAGCTCGAAGAGCGTGTCATCGATCTCGTCGAGGAGTACATCGACAGCAGCCGCGAACTTCCCTTCGCGACGGGCGATCATATCGGCAAGTCGGTCGATTACGCCTCGGGCAGGAACCGCTATATCTCTTATCTCATCTCTTTGGGGCTGTATTCGTTCAAAGATCTCAAGATCGGCCTCGACTGTGCGAACGGCGCTTCCTGGAGCATCGCAAGGGCGGTGTTTGAGGCGCTCGGGGCGACGACTTATGTCATCAACGCGCAGCCGGACGGTCTGAACGTCAACCGCAATGCAGGTTCCACGCACATCGAAGGGCTGCAGCAGCTCGTCAGGGAAAAGGGGCTCGACGTCGGGTTCGCCTTTGACGGCGACGCCGACCGCTGCCTCTGCGTGGACGAGAAGGGGAACGTCGTCAACGGCGATCATATCCTCTATCTGTGCGGCAAGTACATGAAGGAGCGCGGCGAGCTCGTCAACAACACGGTGGTAACGACCGTGATGTCCAACTTCGGCCTCTACAAGGCGCTCGAGCGCGAGGGCATCGACTATGCCAAGACAAAGGTGGGCGACAAGTACGTCCATGAATATATGGAAGAGCACGGCTGCACGCTGGGCGGAGAACAGTCGGGGCACATCATCTTCTCGAAGTATGCGACGACGGGGGACGGCGTGCTCACAAGCATCAAGGTGATGGAAGTCATCTTAGGCAAAAAGATGGCGCTTTCGCGCCTCGCTTCGGAAGTCACCATGTATCCGCAGGTCTTGAAGAACGTGAAAGTTACGGATAAGAGGGCGGCGCAGGAGGACGCCGACGTGAAGTCGGCCGTTCGGGAAGTCGCCGAAGAGCTCGGCGATAAAGGCCGCATTTTGGTGAGAGAGTCGGGTACGGAGCCCCTCGTGCGCGTGATGGTCGAGGCGGAGAGCGAAGAGGACTGTGAGCGCCTTACGGAGAAGGTCGTTGGCGTCATCCGCGCCAAAGGCTACGAGGCCGCATAACAGGCGCGGCCGCGTTCGGCGCTGTTGTCGGGAAGCGCGCGCGAACGCAAGGCAAGGAGGATCGGGAAAATGTGTGGGATCGTCGGATATGTCGGAAAGAAGCAGGCTGTGCCCGTTCTGATCGGGGGCCTGAAGAAGCTGGAATACAGAGGCTATGACTCGGCAGGGATCGCCGTCCGCTGCCACGAGGAGCCGATCGGGATCGTCAAGGCCAAGGGGAAACTCAAAAACTTAGAGGAGAAGCTGCAGTCCGTCCGGGTCTGCGGCGGCTGCGGGATCGGCCATACGCGCTGGGCGACGCACGGCGACCCTTCGGAGAACAACGCCCATCCTCACCGCAGCGATGACGGCTGCGTCGTGGGCGTACACAACGGCATCATCGAAAACTACCGCGAGATCAAGGAAAAGCTCCTGCGTCACGGCTATTCCTTCTATTCCGAGACGGACACCGAAGTGCTCGTCAAGCTCGTGGATTATTACTACAAGAAATATCGGGTGGGGCCCATCGACGCGCTCGCAAAGACCATGGTGCGCGTGCGGGGAGCGTATGCGCTCGCCGTTCTCTTCGAGGACTATCCCGAGGAGATCTACGTTGCCCGCAAGGACAGCCCGATGGTCATCGGCGTTTCGGATGGGGATACCTATCTTGCCTCCGACGTGCCTGCTATGCTCGAACACACGCGGGACGTCTACTATATCGATAACCTGGAGATGGCGCGTCTCAGAGCGGGCGAAGTCACCTTCTACGACCTCAACGGCGATGTCGTCGAAAAGGAAAAGGTACACATCGATTGGGATGCGGAGTGCGCCGAGAAGGGCGGCTACGAGCACTTCATGATGAAGGAGATCCGCGAACAGCCCCGCGTCGTCAAAGATACGCTCAATGCCTTCACCCGCGAAGGGAAGGCGGAGCTCGACGTCTACGGGCTTGCGGAACAGGATCTGAAGGGCATCTCTCAGGTCGTCATCGTGGCGTGCGGCTCGGCCTATCATGCAGGGCTCGTGACGCAGTATGTGACGGAGAAGATCGCCCGCATCCCCTGCCGCGTGGAGCTCGCCTCCGAGTTCCGTTACCGCGATCCCATCCTGACGCCCGATACGCTCGTCGTTGCGATCAGCCAGTCGGGGGAGACGGCGGATACGCTGGCTGCGCTCCGCCTTGCCAAAGAGAAGAAGATCATGACGGCGGCCATCGTCAACGTGGTGGGCTCGTCCATTGCAAGGGAGGCAGACCGCGTGCTCTATACGAAGGCGGGGCCGGAGATCTCCGTCGCTACCACCAAGGCCTACTCCGCGCAGCTCATCACGGGCTATATCCTTGCGATCGCGCTTGCCAAGAGCAAGGGGCTTTTGACCTCGGAAGTGGAAAAGGGCTATATCTCGGCGCTTGAGTCGCTCCCCGAAAAGATCGAGAGCATCTTTGAGGACGAGAGCGCGATCCAGAAGCTTGCAACGCAGGTCGCGGCGGAAGACGACGTCTTTTTCGTGGGCCGCGGCATCGATTACGCCGTCTGCATGGAGGGGAGCCTCAAACTCAAAGAGATCAGCTATATCCACTCGGAGGCGTACGCGGCGGGCGAGCTCAAGCACGGCACCATCAGCCTCATAGAGGAGGGGACTTTCGTTGTCGGCGTTCTGACGCAGAGCTGGCTGCAGGAAAAGACGGTCTCGAATATGGCGGAAGTCAAGAGCCGCAAAGGCTATCTCATCGCCGTCACGGACGACGGGAACTGCGGTGCGGAGAAGATCGCCGAGGTCGTTTTGTATGTTCCGAAGATCATGGACATCTTTGCGGCTTCCCTTGCCGTCATCCCGCTGCAGCTTTTGAGCTATTTCGTGAGCGTGAATCGCGGCATCGACGTCGATAAGCCCCGCAATCTTGCAAAGAGCGTGACGGTGGAGTAGTCGGAAAAGCATTCATCGACCGAATATTTTGTCGCCTTTGCGCGCAGACGCGGTCTATTCCTATTTGGGAAACTGCCTTGCCGCTTACGCAGGCTCCTCGTCCCGGCCGCAACTGCGTTCCAAACATTCGCTTTTATATACATTGGAGTAACCTGAGAGAACATGGAAACAATGACACCCATCAAAGCAATGGTCGTCGGCGCGGGGAGCGCGGGTGCGATCGTGGTGCATGAACTGCTCACGACGAATAAGATCACCTATACGCCCGTCTGCATCGTGGACGACGATGAAATAAAACTGCATAATACGATCGAGGGCGTCGAAGTCGTCGGCAGCACGCGGGAGATCCCGCGCATCGCCGACGAGTACGGCGTCGAGGAGATCCTTATCGCCATACCGTCCGCGCCCAAATCGCAGATCCACCGCATCTATGAGGTCTGCGTCTCCACGGGCCGCAAGGTCAAGATCCTGCCCGGGATCTATCAGTTCATCTCGGGCGAGGCGATGGTGGAGAAGATGCGTCCCGTGCAGATCACCGATCTTCTCGGCCGCGAGCAGGTGAAGGTCAATCTGAGCGAGATCTTAAAGTCCATCGAAGGGCGCGTAGTGCTGGTGACGGGCGGAGGCGGTTCCATCGGCAGCGAGCTCTGCCGCCAGATCGCAGCGCATAAGCCCAAACAGCTCATCATCTTCGATATTTACGAAAACAACGCTTACGACATCCAGCAGGAACTGCTGCGCAATGTGCCGGGGCTCAATCTTCTGGTGCTCATCGGCAGCGTGCGGGACAGCCGCAAGGTGGAAAACGTCTTCCTGAAATACCGTCCCGAGATCGTCTTCAATGCGGCGGCTCACAAGCACGTTCCGCTCATGGAGACAAGCCCCAACGAGGCCGTCAAAAACAATGTGTTCGGCACGCTGAACGTCGCGCGCTGTGCGGACAGGTTCGGCGCGGACATCTTCGTGCAGATCTCGACGGATAAGGCCGTCAATCCCACCAACATCATGGGGGCGACCAAGCGCCTCTGCGAGATGATCGTACAGGCCATCGGGCGGGAGAGCAAACATACCAAGTTTGTCGCCGTGCGGTTCGGCAATGTGCTGGGCTCCAATGGTTCCGTCATCCCGCTGTTCAAGAAGCAGATCGAGGCGGGCGGGCCCGTGACGGTCACGCATAAGGACATCATCCGCTACTTCATGACCATTCCCGAGGCGGTGTCGCTCATTTTGCAGGCGGCGGCCTATGCCGAGAATGGACAGATCTTCGTCCTCGATATGGGCGAACCCGTCAGGATCTACGATCTGGCCGTCAATTTGATCAAGCTCTCGGGCTTTGAACCGGGCGTAGACATCAAGATCGAGTTCACAGGCCTTCGTCCCGGGGAAAAGCTCTATGAGGAGCGCCTGATGGAGGAAGAGGGGCTGCAGAGGACGAAGAACGGGCTCATCAACATTGCCCGGCCCATCCTTTTCGATGAGGCGAGCTTCTTTGCAAAGCTGGACGAGCTTTATGAAGCGGCTTATGCCGAGACGGAGGATATGAAGTCTTTGGTCGCTGAGCTCGTGCCGACCTATCATCCCGACGGACGCGCGCTTCCCTATCTGCACGGGCAGGAGCGCCCCGAGGACAAGCCCAAGATCAGCGCGTGAGTATTTGAAAGTTATATAAGCGAGAGAACTTATGTACCGGCATTTTTTCAAACGTTTTTTTGATTTGATCATGTCAGGCTTTTCCCTGATCGTTTTGTCCCCTGTTTTTCTGATCGCAGCGATCGCGGTGAAGCTCGATTCGAAAGGTCCCATACTCTTTCGGCAGGAGCGCATCGGAAAGGGCGGCAAAGTATTTCGCATATTAAAATTCCGCTCCATGTGCGTCGGTGCGGAACATACGGGCAGCGGCGTTTATTCGGGGAAAGGCGATGCACGCGTGACAAAAGTCGGCAGTATCCTGCGTAAGACGAGCATCGATGAGCTTCCTCAGCTGATCAACATCCTGAAAGGGGATATGAGCCTGATCGGGCCCCGGCCTCCGCTCACTTATCATCCGTGGCCGTATGAACAATATACCGAGGAGCAGAAGCGGATGTTTGAAGTGCGCCCGGGTATTACGGGTTGGGCACAGGTTAACGGCCGTAAGGAAGTGGAATGGCATAAGCGCATCGAGCTCAACGTTTGGTATGTCGATCATGTTTCATTCCGGCTCGATATTAAGATCTTCTTTATGACGATCTTCAAAGTGTTTACAAATGCCGACAACGAGAATGTTGGTGCTACCGTCTCGGATGCGCTTACGACCAACGACAGGTTTTCCCCTGCTCCTTCCGATCGTGATAGCGCAGAGTCGGAGGCCGCATATGCGGATGGTGGTATAGAGGGGAAGACGCAATGCTGAAACTCATGTACATCACCAACCGTACAGATATTGCCTTGATCGCGGAGCAGGCAGGCGTTGACCGCATTTTTATCGATATGGAATATATCGGCAAGGCAATTAGACAGGGCGGGATGGACACCGTGCAATCCCATCACACGACAGAGGATGTCAGACATTTACGCAGCGTTATTTATAAATCGCAATTGTTGGTACGCTGCAATCCTATTCATGCGGCAACGAGAGAGTATTGTTCCTCGGAAGAAGAGATCGAAGAAGTGATAAAGAGCGGTGCGGATATCATCATGCTTCCTTATTTTAAGACGGTAAAGGAAGTTTCTCGATTTTTGGAGATCGTAAACGGCCGCGTCAAAGCGCTTCCGTTGGTAGAGACGCCCGAAGCTGTGTCATTGATCGACGAAATTTTAGCTCTTAACGGTATCGATGAGATTTATATCGGTCTCAACGATCTGAGCCTTGGTTATCATAAAAAGTTTATGTTTGAGCTTCTTGCAGACGGCACGGTGGAGCGGTTATGCGGTAAGTTCCGCGGATGCGGCATTCCTTATGGGTTTGGCGGCATCGCCGGAATTGGCAAGGGAATGCTGCCTGCCGAAATGATCATTCGCGAACACTATCGTCTCGGCTCAACTTGCGCCATTCTCTCCCGTAGTTTTTGTGATGTCAATAAGCTTCAAAATATTGACGTTATCCGAGAGACTTTTATCCAGGGGATCAAGCAGATCCGCTCCGTGGAGCGTGAATGTTTGCAATATATGTCTTATTTTACAGATAACGAGAGGGAAATCGCTGAAAAGGTTCGTTTGATCTGTGGACGGACCTGACCGAGAGGAGGCCGATGAATCTACTTATCACAGGGGCATGGCGGGACGCCGAAAGATACTTTACGGAAATAGAGACGCTCGGTCATACTGTAAAATTCCTTAAGGATGAAAAAGGGGAAATCCCTTGTTCTCCTGCGTGGGTAGAAGGTGTGATCTGCAACGCGCTCTTTCTGCATTATCCTATTCAAGAGTTTCCGAATCTCAAATATATCCAACTCACAAGTGCAGGCTTTGATCGCGTGCCGATGGAATATGTGCGTGAACATAATATTGCGATCTATAATGCTCGCGGTGTTTATAGTATTCCAATGGCAGAATTTGCCGTTTCGGGAGCGCTTCAAGTTTATAAAAAGAGCCGTGTATTTTACGATGTCCAATTGCGGTGCCGCTGGGAGAAACAGCGCGATCTGTTGGAGTTGTGCGGAAGGAATGTCTGCATTGTTGGATGCGGCAGTGTTGGGACTCAATGCGCAAAACTATTTTCTGCCTTTGGCTGCCATGTTCGCGGTGTTGATATAGCGTCTCGTGAGAAAGAATGGTTCGAAATGATCTATCCCATTGCGGCACTTGATGAGGCGCTTCGATGCTCCGATATTGTTATCTTGACGCTTCCTCTTACAGATGAGACGAAACACCTTTTAGACGGACGCCGTCTTTCTTTTATGAAGGACGGAGCGCTTCTCATCAACATTGCACGCGGCGCTGTAGTTGATCAGAATGCGTTGGAACAGGAGATCGTAAATAATCGGCTTTTTGCTGTTTTGGATGTCTTCGAGGAGGAGCCTCTCTCGCCCGAAAGCCCTCTTTGGCAAGCGGATAACGTTATTCTTACCCCCCATAACAGCTTTGTCGGAGATGGAAATGGGGAGAGACTGTTTCATGTTATTTTTGGGAATTTGAAAGGAAATATATGAAAGATATTCTTTTGATTACGAATTTCTGGCACTTTGAATGTGAAAAATCGAGCAGTCGATATTTACATCTTGCCAATATTCTATCTAGACATGGATACGGTTTGGAAGTGGTTACTTCTACTTTTTATCACAGAGTGAAAAAAGTGAGAGAGTTCAGTAAAGATTTCTTAACATCATTTCCCTATAAAGTGACGTTAATAAACGAGCCGCCTTATTCACATAATATCAGTTTGAGACGCTTGCATTCTCATAAAATTTTCGCTAGGAATGTCATTTCATATTTATCTCAAAGAAAAAGGCCGGACTTGATATTAGTAGTGATTCCATCAACATATTTAGCTGAAAATGTCGTAAAATTTGCGAACAATCATCGTATCCCCGTGGTTTTAGATATCCAAGATTTATGGCCGGAAGCATTTCAAATGGCGTTTCGTATTCCGCTGATCTCAGATATCTGTTTTGCTCCGCTAAAAAAATTAGCCGATGAGGCGTATAAAAATGCAGACTATATCACGGCAGTATCACAGACATATGTCGAGCGTGGGATGAGTGTTAATAAAAAGTCTAAACAAGGGACGGCAATATATTTGGGGGCAGATTTTGATCATGTTCAAAGCATTGTTCGTAAAAGCCATGTGAACAAGGATCCTAATGAGTTTTGGGTGTCGTATATTGGTTCTCTTGGCCATAGCTATAATATCAAAATGGTGATTAATGCTTTAGCGATTCTAAAATATAAGGGGATAGTAAATATAAAGTTTCAGATATTTGGAAATGGTGTGCTTGAAGATGAGTTCCGTTACTATGCAAAACAGCGCGGAGTCGATGCCGAATTTTGGGGACATCGCCAATATGATGAGATGATACCGTACTTGGCGGCATCCGAAATTGCTGTTAACCCTATTGTCGGAAAGTCTGTTGCAAGCATCATCAACAAAGTGTGTGATTACGCAACAGCAGGTGTTCCTGTTGTAAACGATCAAAATAGCGATGAGTATCGTAATTTGTTAGAGAAATATCACGCGGGGCTCAATTGTGAAAACAACAATGCGCAGCAGTTTGCAGATGCAATTATGAAATTGTATCAAAATGAAAGTCTTCGTAGACAGATGAAGGAGGGAGCCCTTCGTTTAGCGAGGGAAAAGTTTGACCGAGACAAAACATATTTATTGTTTGTTGATGTCATAGAGAATATTTTAAGCAGTTATAGTAAATGATAGATGAAAATATTAGTTATCTCAAACAGTCCATTTCGTACTGATTCTAATTTAGGGAAGACTTTAAGTGCTTTGTTCCGTGAATTTAATTCTAATGAGCTTCATCAGTTATATTTTCACTCCTCGATTCCAGATGTGTGTAGTTGTGAAGAGTATTACCAAATTTCGGAAAAACAAATAATAGAAAGTTGTTTTGGTGTAGTGAAAAAGCGGTGTGGTCGTATTATCAACAAGCCAGTCACTTCACTTTTTTTAAACAAAAGCCATTCTTTTCTTAAAGAAAAAAAAGATTCGACTATATTGCTTTGGTTTAGAGAAGAACTATGGAAATGTAGTTGGTGGAATCATTCTGTTTTACAACAATGGATTTCTGGGTGGGCACCGCAACTTATTTTTTTTGTTTTATCCAACTCTGCGTCGCGTGCAAATTTTGTAAGGAAACTCTCAAAAGATAGAGACTGCCCCGTCATTTTATACGTAACAGACGACTATTACCATGACATGCGATTAAAGAGCAGCTTTGCGAGGAAATTATTTTATTGCAATTTGCAGAAAAGTATTCGAAGAATGAGCTCCTGTGTTAAAGCAGTTATCGGATGTTCTGAACTTGCCTCAAAGGAATTTAGTGAATTGCTTCATGTCAACGGAAAAACGGTTTTTACTCCTTACTCCATTGAATGCGATAAAATTTCATTCAAACGTAAAGGTAACTATCCTCTCATACTTAGATATTTTGGGAATTTAACTTTGGAACGATGGAAAGTACTTCATGTTTTAGGTGAGAAGATAGCTCGAATTAATGGTGATGGAAGAAAAGCTTTTTTGGAAATATACTCTTCACAGCCTTCTCGAGAAATTTTGGATGCGGTTAACGTGACAAACGGAAGTCAATATATGGGTTGGGTAAGTGGAGAAAAGTATTGGAAATTACTTGAGGATGCCGATATCTCTGTTCATGTGGAAAGCTTTTCTGAAGAAGCGTGTCGCAGGACACGACTTTCCATCTCTACTAAAATTGCCGATTATTTAGGTGCTGGTAAATGTATTTTGGCAGTCGGGCGAGAGGATCTAGCATCTATACAGCATTTGAAAGATTGTGCATGTATTGTTAATCGTCCTGAAGATATTGATTCTGCTCTTGAAGATTTGTTCCAGAATCAAAGTAGACGTTTTGAACTTGCAGAATCGGCTAGAGAAAAAGCTGTTTTGCAGCATGATCCTCATCATGTATCAAAACAGTTGCGTCAGATATTTTCGGAATCCCTTCAATGCAATATCGATACAGTAAAATGAAGATTCTTCAAGTAAATAATGTCTATAAAATAGGAAGCACTGGGAAAATTACGTATGACCTTCATAAAGGTTTGTTGGAAAGAGGAATAGAGTCCATCGTTTGTTATGGGCGTGGCGAAAACTATCATGAGCCTCATGTGTATAAGGTATGCGGTGAACTTGACGCTAAACTTAATAATCTTTTGTCTCGTATTACAGGCTTGATGTATGGGGGTTCATTTTTTTCAACTTACCATCTGATTTCCATTATAAAAAAGGAAAAGCCCGATGTCGTGCATTTGCAGTGTATTAACGGTTACTTCGTCAATATCTTTCATCTTATCGAATGGCTGAAACGAAATCATGTCAAAACAGTTTTAACCTTGCATGCTGAATTTATGTACACGGCCAATTGCGGTTATGCGTTTGAGTGCAATAGGTGGAAAATTGGTTGTGGACATTGTCCTCGGCTAAAAAGAGAGACGAAATCCTGGTTTTTAGATCGAACGGCAGATTCTTGGGAAATGATGAGGCGTGCTTTTGACGGGTTTCATGAAGATTTGATTGTGACTTCGGTATCGCCGTGGCTGATGGACCGTGCAAAACAGTCTCCGATCCTGCAAGATAAAACCCATAAGGTTGTATTAAACGGATTGGATACGGAAGTCTTTCATCCATACAATACGAAGGATCTTCGCAAGCGATTTCCAGCGAAAAAGATCGTATTTCATGTAACGCCATCATTTACAGATGATTCTCGTCATGTAAAAGGCGGATATTATGTGATCCAACTTGCGAAAATGATGGCAAATGAAGATGTTCTCTTTTTGATTGCAGGTAATCATTCAGAGAAGCTTCAAGTCCCTTCAAATTGTATTTTGCTTGGGAAGATTTCAGATCAGTGCAAATTGGCACAATATTATTCCATGGCGGATATAACGCTCCTTACCAGTAAGAAGGAAACTTTCTCGATGGTAACGGCAGAAAGTTTGTGCTGTGGCACTCCTGTCGTTGGCTTTAAAGCTGGTGGCCCGGAACAAATTGCTATACCCGAATATAGTTCATTTGTGGAATATGGGGATCTTGAGGCGCTGTTAAAGTCAGTGAGGTCTTTTCTTCTGTCAAATATGTCGAGTACTGATATGTGGAGGTCTGCGACAGAAAGATATTCATCGATAAACATGATAGGAGAATATTGCCGTATATATCGGTCTATTATTTCTTAATGCATTTAATACCGTTTAGCCGTTTGTTTTTGACTGGAGCGATAGGATGATTGCTATAAAAGAAAAGGTATATGAGTTAACTATATCAAAAAGTGCAATATGGGTCTTCTATACGATTTGTTATGTCGTAATAGATTGTCTTCCTGTGGTTAAATATTCTGTTCCGTATGTTGTCGCAGGGTTATTTAGCTTGATCCCGTTGATTATCGTTGCGTTCTATGATCAAAAGTACTGTAAGCTGTTGGTCATGTTTTGCATTTTGGGCTTTATACATGGATTTCTCTATTTTGTTAATGGTTATGCAACTTGGACCGAGATCATTAATGAACCTATACGTTGTATTCGTTATTTTATCCCGTGTGTTTTATTTGATAAATTGTGTTATGCGAGTGAAAAGAAGAAAGTTCTTGTATGGTTATTTATAACTGTACTTTTCTTATTTGTTGCAATCTCGACACTTGTCGGAGTAAGCCAAAATCCTATGCTTGCTCGGTTACTTGCGACGGGTGAGAGCATGTCAGAAGAAATTGCCGCATATCGGTTTCAGAATGCCGCTGGATTTGAGTTTTGCTATGCATTAAGTTTTACTACTCCGCTCTGGACTTACCTGCTTGTGCGAGGCAAAAGTATAATGAAGTTTTTAACACTGTTCCCTTTGTTATTTGTGTTTTATTTTGCTTTACAAGTTCAGTATATGACGTTATTATTGATATGCATAGCTTCAATTTTTCTTGTATTATTATTTTGTGCTAAAGGTATTTTTAAAAAAATCAGTGCGATTTTAATTTCGGCTATAATACTGGTTCTTCTTCCCACAATTATGCGAGAAATTGCGAATTCAGGAGTTGAGTATATTTTAAGAACCAAGTTAAATAACATGGCTGACGTATTAGAGGGGAAACTTGGTTTGGGAGATACAACATCCAGAACCGAGTTGTATTTTAAGGCTTTTGAAACATTTTTGACCAACCCTTTTGTGGGGTCTGCTAATTCTGATAATGTGATTAAAGCTCATTCAACGATATTTGGCACATTGGCATCAACAGGTTTAATTGGGTCAATTTCTATCTTTTATGGAATGTATTTTTGCTGTAGTCAAACTGTTATACTGTTAAAGAAAAAAGCTAATTCGCTTTCCGTATATAATATTTGTATCGTGTTGTTTGTTATATTGATGTTTGTCAATCCGATTCATTATGCCTATGAGATCAGTATTGTAATGTTTTTATATATACCACTTACGATGTTGATCTTTAAGCCAAGATTAACTGTAAAATAAGATAATTTCTTTACTAAACGTCTGCGAAGAAGATTGTATTCTTTGGAAGAAAATTTGAAAACATATATTATATTGAGTAGCATTAAATGCTCCTGAAAGCGTAGCCATTAAGGCGTTTGGTGCTTCGACAATATGTTTTATAGTACGGGGAGGGGAGTATTTGCTGGAAGGAAATGTAAAGTGCATAGAAATATATAAATAGGTGACCATTCGCGAATGGGTTATGGATGTGAAATAGGAAATAATGTTACTATATGGAATCACGTAATGAGGGGACCCAATGTTTTATATATACACAAAATCACATGACATTAAGAATGGACTTACCTATGCGTTTGCAGAGTATGCACGAAATCCAGCCTGTACTGATTGAGTACGATCTTTGGATAGGTGTGCGGGTGTGGGTTTTACATGTGGTCTATTGGTTACGGTAGTGTGATCCGATGCTTGTGCGGTTATTTTAACAGATGTTCCCCCTTATTCTGTTGTAGTTGGAAATCCCGGAAAGGTAGTTAGATCTCGTTTGAAGAGTTAGTAAGAAATTTAGGAGAAAAAGTATGACAAAGTGGGAAATTGATGTTGCAGTTCTGTGTATATTTTTTGCTAGACCTGAGCAATTTCGGCAAAGTTTCGCTGCCGTAAAAAAAGCAAAACCCAAAATATTGCTTTTGTGGCAGGATGGTCCTAGGAATGAAAATGATATGGACAAAATTTTGGAGTGTCGCAGAATTGCGGAAGATATCGATTGGGATTGCAGGGTATATAAAAACTATCACGAAAAGAACATGGGCTGTGACCCATCCACCTTTTTGTCTCACAAATGGGCCTTTTCTATTGTGGATAAATGTATTATTTTAGAGGATGATGTGATCCCAGCTCAATCCTTTTTTCCATTCTGCAAGGAATTGTTGGATAAATATGAAAACGATACACGAATTGGAAGAATATGTGGTCAAACATTATTTGATGGTGTTCCAGATAAACGGTATAGTTATTTTTTTGCACGGTCGGGATCATCTTGGGGTTGGGCGAGTTGGCGTCGTGTGGCAGAAAAATGGGAGGACGATTACAGATTTATACAAGATGATTATTATATAAATTTAGCCAGGCATCGCTTTGGACATAAAAGGTTTGAGAAGAGCTTGTCTATTGCAATGAAAAGAGCGCAAGAGAAGATTCCTTATTGGGAACATATTATTGGATTCGAAACAACGCTAAATTCAGAGTTGGTGATTTATCCGACTTACAATATGATTTCTAGCGTTGGAGCTTCTTGTAATGCAACGCATGCTCCTAATAATATTTCGGAGTTGCCTAAGGATGTTCAGGAATGTTTTAAGGAAGATCTTCATGAAATAGAGTTTCCATTAAAACATCCGCCTTACATAATTGAAGATTACCATTATTTTTATAAAGTGATGGATTTTTTAGAGCCAAGTTTGATACGAAAGGTTCGTCGTAAAATAGAACATTTATTCCGCTTGTTTTGGTATCGGTTAGTTAAGAGAAGGAAATAAAAGATGAAGTATCTAGTAATTGGCGATGCGAGTTCGATGCATATTTATAATTTTGTTAAAACATTTCTTCTTCCTAAAAATTACTCTATATTTTTACTAACATTGTCGAACCAGCCCATTAGGGAAACTTATCGTAAGTTTTATAGGGATAACAATATATCTGTCTTTTCTATTGCAGAAAAGAAATTTTATGGAACTGGTCGTTCGTCTGTGTTTTTTCGCATATTAAATTTCTTTCGTAAATTTCATCTATGGAAGGAAATACCGCAGGTGGATGTTTGTCATGTGCATTCCGTTTATAAGACTGCTATTGCCATGGTCTTGCACAATAAAAAGAAATTTAGGAGGTTGATTTTATCTTACTGGGGTGGAGATATTGAAGATATTTCGCCTTTTGTTGTTAAACTACGAAAAAAAGCGTTTGCAATAGCGAATACAATTACGGTAACTGTTAAACAAACATACCTAGATTTTCAAAACATATATGGGCACGATTTTGATGATAAATTGTTGATTTCAAGATTTGGAACAGATGGATTAAACCAAATAAAGAAATTATCAGAGAAAACCTCGCTTGAAGAATGTAGAAATTTATATCGTGTTCCAAGTGGAAAGATTTGCGTGACATGTGGCTATAGTGCGTATGCAGATCAGCATCAAGATTTGTGTTTAGCTGAAATGATGAAAATGTCAAAACAAGAAAGGGAAAAAATCTATGTGATTATTCCCATGCAATATGGACGTTTTGATATAGAGTATATTGAAAGAGTGGAGGATCAAGCAAATAGATGCGATTTTCCTTGCTTGATTCTCAATCAATATGTTTCTTTTGAAGAAAGCGCGAAACTTGCTATTGCTACAGATTTCTATATACACGTTCGCAATACAGATGCTTTTAGCAATACGCTTAAAGAGCAAGTATATGCTTCATCCAAAATCATAACTGGATCTTGGTTGCACTATTGGGAATTGGATGAGATGGGAGCCTCTCTAATAGATTTAAATAGCATTAATGAATTAGCTCGTGTTTTGGAAGCATTGTTAAAAAACTATTCTTTGCCAACGAAAATATCACTCTTTTCTCCAATTTATGAGCTGTATTCGACAGAGAGTATCGTAAAACAATGGGAAGTAGTTTTAAATAAGGCGCTGCAATAAAATAAACTGATTTAAAGTAACCATCCAGAAGTTTATATGAATGAGATAAACAGTAATAAACAAATTAAAATCGGGGCGAGCATTTCTTATGCGGCTATTTTTTTGAATATAGCGGCTGCGCTATTGTATACTCCTTGGATGGTCGGAAAAATAGGACAGTCCGACTATGCGCTTTATACGTTATCTACTTCATTGATTTCCATCTTTATGATGGATTTTGGGATCAGTGCATCGGTGTCCCGATTTATTGCTAAATTCCGTGCTGAAAAAAATGAAGAACAAATTCAAAACTTCTTAGGTATCGTTTATAAATTATTCTTAGTTATTGCCGCGTTTATTTTTGTCGTCCTGTTGGTTGTTTTCTTTTTTCTGGATAATATCTATGCGGGACTTACTGATGATGAGGTGGAAAAATTTAAGTCCCTCTATATAATTGTTGGCGGATACAGTTTATTTTCTTTTCCCTTTATGCCTTTGAACGGGATTTTAGGCGCAAATGAAAAATTTGTTGCATTGAAGTTTTGTGATATGGGCACAAAGCTATTAACGATAGGGTTGATCGTTGTGGCTTTGTTTAGTGGGATGGGGGTCGTGGCTGTAGTTAGCGCAAATGCTGTTGCAGGGCTCGTCATGATTGCAGTAAAGTATATTATTATCCGATCTGCAAAATTGCCGCGAGCCAATTTCCGCTGTAAAGATAGCGCGCTGTTAAAGAGTATTTTCTCTTTTTCGGTGTGGGTGACGATTATGAGCATTGCACAGCGTTGTATGTTCAATCTTGCACCGACGATTCTCGGTATCGTTTCGAACAGTACGGAAATTGCAATTTTTTCTCCCGCGAATGCTTTGGAAAGTTATTTTTATACGTTTGCTGCGGCAATTAATGGCTTGTTTTTGCCTAAGATTTCCCGATATATTGCAGAGGGAAAAAGGGATGAGATCATGTCTCTTATGATAAAAGTCGGAAAGTATCAGATGATCGTTATGGGGCTTATTTTCACCGGTTTTTGTGTTTTGGGCAGAGAATTTATGACTCTTTGGATGGGTGAAGAATATCAGCGAGCTTATTTTGGAGCGATTCTGATTTTTCTCCCAGACTTGTTTACTTTTTCTCAGCAAATCGCAAATACGTTAATGACTGCTGATGGGAAGGTTAAACTTCAAGCGGTCGGTTATGTCCTTATGGCTGTTGTTACACTTGCTTTTTCGTTTTGGTTATCAAATGCTTTCGGAGCAATTGGAGCAGCTGCCTCAATTGCAATAGGTTATCTTGCTAATTTTATTTATATTAATATTATCTATACAACAAAATTAAAGCTTAAGATGGGAGATTTTTATAAGAACTGCTATCTCCGTACTATCCCGGTAATTATTCTGAGTATTTGCTTAGGTATTTTAGCGACGATGTTTATCCCTCAATCAGGCTGGTTGCTTTGGGGGGTGAAAGGGATCATAATTGTCATAATTTATGCATTATTTGCGCTATTTTTTGCATTGAATACTCAAGAACGTCATTTTGTCTGCAAGAGAATATTTCGAAAGGGATAAAATAATAAGATAAATTTGTGGGAACAATTTGGAGAAAACACATGACTAACAAAACACTTTTCACTAACAAAACACTTCTTATCACCGGAGGGACGGGGTCGTTCGGCAATGCCGTATTGAATCGGTTTCTCAGGACGGATATCGGGGAGATCCGCGTCTTTTCGCGCGATGAAAAGAAGCAGGACGATATGCGCCACGAGTTTCAGGCAAAGATGCCCGAAGTCGCCGAGAAGATCAAGTTCTATATCGGCGATGTGCGCGATATCGGCTCTGTGCGCAATGCCATGCACGGCGTTGACTACATATTCCATGCAGCGGCGCTTAAACAGGTCCCGTCCTGCGAATTTTTCCCCATTGAGGCTGTCAAGACCAACGTTCTCGGCACGGAAAACGTTTTAACGGCTGCCATTGAGGAGGGCGTCAAGACGGTCATCTGCCTCTCCACGGACAAGGCCGCCTATCCCATCAACGCGATGGGCACCTCCAAGGCTATGATGGAGAAGGTCATCGTCGCCAAATCCCGCACGACGGACAAAACCAAGATCTGCTGCACGCGTTACGGCAACGTCATGTGCTCGCGCGGGAGCGTTATCCCGCTCTGGATCGACCAGATCAAGAACGGCAACCCCATTACGGTCACGGAGCCCTCGATGACGCGCTTCATCATGTCGCTCGATGAGGCGGTCGATCTCGTCCTCTTCGCTTTCGAGCACGGCACGAGCGGCGATATCCTCGTGCAGAAGGCGCCTGCCTGCACGATCAGGACGCAGGCGGAGGCCGTATGCGAGCTCTTTGGCGGCAAGAAGGAGGATATCCGCGTCATCGGGATCCGCCACGGCGAAAAGATGTACGAGACGCTCCTCACCAACGAGGAGTGCGCGCGTGCCATCGACCTCGGCAGCTTCTACCGCGTGCCCTGCGATAACCGCGGGCTCAACTATGACAAGTATTTCAAGCAGGGCGACACGGAGCGCAATCTCCTGAGCGAGTTCAACTCCAACAACACGCAGCTTCTCAATGTGGAGGAAGTCAAGGACAAGCTCTTAAAGCTTTCCTATATTCAGGAGGAGCTCGCCGAACTGCGCAGAGAGAACACGAAATGAACATTCTCATTACCGGTGCGAAGGGGTTCGTGGGGAAGAATCTGACGGAAGCGCTCAAAAATATCCGCGACAATAAGGATCGTACCCGCCCCGCGCTGAAGATCGGCGAGATCTGCGAGTACGACCTCGATACGCCCCAAGAAAAGCTCGCAGAGTACTGCGAGAAGGCAGATTTCGTCTTTCATCTTGCGGGCGTCAACCGCCCTCAGGACCCCGCCGAGTTCATGGCGGGCAACTTCGGTTTTTCTTCGGAGCTGCTGTCGGCGCTCAAACAGAGCCGCAACACCTGCCCCGTGATGCTTTCTTCGTCCATCCAGGCGACGCTCATCGGCAGATACGACGGCGACTACGGCCGCAGCAAGAAGGCGGGGGAGGAGCTGTTTTTTGCCTATGCGGGCGAGACGGGCGCCAAAGTGCTCGTCTATCGTTTCCCCAACCTCTTCGGCAAGTGGTGTCGCCCCAACTATAACAGCGCCGTGGCGACCTTTTGCCATAACATCGCCAACGATCTGCCCATCCGGGTCAACGACCGCAATACCGAGCTTGAACTTCTTTACATCGACGATCTGGTGCAGGAGATGCTGGATGCGCTCGAAGGGAAGGAGCACCGCTGCGGGTTCGACGGCCTTGCCGCCGTTCCGGACGTCGACGGCCGCTATTGCTATGTGCCGGTCACCCATAAGGTGACGCTGGGGGAGATCGCCGATCTTTTGGAGCAGTTCCGTGCGCAGCCTGAGACGCTCGTTCTTCCCGAGATCCCCGCGGGAAGTTTTGCAAAGAAGCTGTATTCGACCTATCTTTCCTATCTACCCAGGGAGAAGGCGGCCTTTCCCCTCAAGATGAACGAGGATGCGCGCGGAAGCTTCACCGAGCTTCTCAAGACGGAGAATTGCGGGCAGTTCAGCGTGAACATCTCCAAGCCGGGCATCACGAAAGGGGAGCATTGGCATAACAGCAAGTGGGAATTCTTCATCGTCGTCTCGGGGCACGGCCTCATCCAAGAGCGCCGCATCGGCAGCGACGAGGTATGGAAGTTCGAGGTCTCGGGCGACAAGATCGAGGCCGTCCATATGCTGCCGGGTTTCACGCACAATATCATCAACCTGAGCGATACCGAGCCCCTCGTTACGCTCATGTGGGCGAACGAGCAGTTCGATCCCGCTCATCCCGATACTTACGGGGAGAAGGTGCAATGAGTAAAGATTTTACGAATATGAGTGCCGCTCTTTTCAAAAAGTCGAGGGGGGGGGTCACATTTGTATCATTAGGCTGTTTCTGTGGTGTGGCGATGGAATTGGAGCGGATTGGCTTGAGAAGTTTTAGTCTTCCGTTTGATTGGCTGATAACCGGAAACTTAGGAACTGTTCTTGAACTTATAAAAAATAACTTTCAAGGATTTCTTGACCCTGATTCCCTCTATCAGGAAGCTTCTGTTAATAAAAATTATTACTACAATCAAGAGATGGATATCCATTTTTATCACGATTTTTCAGCATATCAATCTTTTGAAGGGCAAATTGATGCCGTAAAGAAGAAGTATGACAGACGCATTCAAAGATTTTACAAGGTTATTCAAAATCCGACGGTGTTCATTCGATATATCACATCTAAAGAGGAAGTTGATTATTTGATCGATCATGCAGCGGAGATCAATTCTTTCCTTAAAAGTTTTTGTTCCGAGAATAGAATCCTCTATATTACAGATTGCTTAGCGGAGCCATTAAAGGATGTTGAAATGTATTGTGTAAAAAAAGATATGGGAGATGGTGTTGCACGGCATTTTCTAAAGCAATGTCCAAGCCTTGAACGTGAATTACTAAGTTATCCCAATCCGGATAAGAAAGCAAACTTAAAGCGATATAAGAAGTCTCAACGAAAGAAATTGTTACATAGGATACTACTTAAATTAAAAGGTCGTTTTTGTAGGAAAACATATATCCACAACCAAATCATATAGGTATGATTTATGCAAATCAAACTTGACTACACCGACATTCACTTTCAGAACAACGGCAAGCTGAAGCTGCTCATCATCGTCGGCACGCGGCCGGAGATCATCCGCCTCGCCGCCGTCATCAACAAGTGCCGCAAGTACTTCGATACCGTGCTTGCGCATACGGGACAGAATTATGATTACAACCTCAACGGCATCTTCTTCCGCGATCTCAAGCTTCGGGAACCCGAGGTCTACATGAACGCCGTGGGGGACGACCTCGGTGCCACCGTCGGCAACATCATCAACTGCTCCTACAAGCTGATGACGGCCATTCAGCCCGACGCGCTGCTCATCCTCGGGGATACCAACTCCTGTCTCTCGGCAATCGCAGCCAAGCGTCTGCATATCCCCATCTTCCACATGGAGGCGGGCAACCGCTGCAAGGACGAGTGTCTGCCCGAGGAGACCAACCGCCGCATCGTAGATATTATTTCGGACGTCAATCTTGCCTATTCGGAGCACGCCCGCAAGTATCTGCATGAGTGCGGCCTCCCCAAGGAGCGCACCTATGTGACGGGAAGCCCCATGGCGGAAGTGCTGACGGAGAATCTGCCTGCGATCGAAGCGAGCGACATTTTAGAGCGCCTTCATCTGCAGCCCAAGAAGTATATCCTGCTCTCCGCGCACCGCGAGGAGAATATCGACACGGAGAAGAACTTCCTTTCGCTCTTTTCGGCCGTCAATGCGATGGCGGAAAAGTACGATATGCCGATCCTGTATTCCTGCCACCCGCGCAGCCGCAATCGTCTGGAAAAGAGCGGGTTTGTGCTTGACAGGCGGGTCATCCGTCATGAGCCGCTCGGGTTCCATGACTACAATCATTTGCAGATGAACGCCTTTGCGGTGGTTTCGGACAGCGGCACTCTGCCCGAGGAGAGCAGCTTCTTTACAAGCATCGGGAGACCCTTTCCCGCCGTATGCATCCGCACGTCTACGGAGCGGCCCGAGGCGCTCGACAAGGGCTGTTTTATCCTCGCGGGCATCGATAGGACGAGCCTTTTGCAGGCCGTGGATACCGCCGTGGAGATGACGAAAAGCGATGATAACGGCATTCCCGTGCCCGATTACACCGACCTGAATGTCTCCGCAAAGGTCGTGAAGCTCATTCAATCGTACACCAACGTCGTCAATAAAATGGTCTGGCGGAAGTTTTGACGGGCAAAAGGTTTTTTGTGCATATATTCAAATCGAAATTGCTTCGTTCCCTCCTCTCCGTTCTCCCAATGCTGGCGGTGATGATCGTCATCTTCCTTTTTTCGGGGCAGCAGGGGGCGGCGTCGGCGGGGGCGAGCAACGGCGTCGGAGAGTGGCTCCTCGGGCTCCTGGACATCGAGATCCCGCCCGGGATGTCGGCTTCGAGGGTGCCCATTATATTCGGGCTCAATATCCGTAAGCTTGCGCACATCTTTCTCTACTTTTTGCTCGGCGGAACGAGTTTTCTCTTTGCCGCTGCAATACCGATAAAAGCGGCACGCAAGATAAAGCCCGCCATTAGCGGGGGTATTGCGATCGTTATTTCCTTGCTCTATGCCTGTCTCGACGAGCTTCATCAGTATTTTGTTCCCGGTCGGGCAGCTCAGCTTCGGGATGTCGGCGTCGACGCGATCGGATTTTGCTTTTCGGTCGCTTTCTGCGTGGCTGTTTGGTATGCCGTGTGGCTGATTAAAGGCCGAAAACAGGGGCAGCAGGTGCTGGAGAAGGATAAAGCCGAACTTTGAACGATGTCGGATATGTTGATCAAAGATAAACCATATGACTTATTTTGTGCGGCGGGCGGGCCCGAAGAGGGCCCGCCCGCCGCTTTTTGTATAAACGAAAACCCCGTGATAGTCGCGGGGTTCAAGAGAGGCTTTGCCGATGAGCAGAATTGAATTGGGGGGGAGAAAAGTGTGTAGCGAGGCTATCTCTATATTTTGCCCCCCTTGTGTAAAGGGGGGAGTAAGGGGGGATTGTCAAAAAGCAGGGAACAATCCCTCAGTCACTTCGTGACAGCTCCCTTTACACAAGGGAGCCTAAGGCGCCGCGAGGGCGTGACAACCCTGCCGTCTTGCCTTCGGCAAGCCACCGTCTCGCGCGGTAGAGACCGCGCTTCGGTCAGGAAATGCCCCGAACAATGGGGCATTCCCAAGTTCGCAAGTGGTAAAGAGCCCACCGGGCTCTTTGCAAGAAAGCACTTGCTCACCCCTTGCACAGGGGAGGCGAGAGAGGGGAAGGTATGAGACCCGTTTACGGGTAGCAAATAACAAATGTGTGGTTGTCAGGCCAATTCTCCGGCGCACTTGTGCGCGGCCGGTAATGATTAGGGCTATGCCCGAAAATGAAAAACCACGTGCTATGCACGTGGATAATTATTGCATAAAAAAACCGGGGCGCTTTCCTGCGCTCCGGCTTTTGAAGTCTTCTTGCGTTTTACTTGATTTTTATTGTCAGGTTTTATTGAGTTCGGGCCGATCATATCAGCCCTTTTGCTGCTCCGAAGAGGCGGACGGAACGGTCTGCGCCGCAATGATCGCCGAGCAACGATTCGCTGCGGGGTCTGCCGCTGCGCTTTCCGCACCTGCTACGATCTCAGCGATCGTCGCGCTTTCCGCACTCGTCATGATCTTCGCCGCTGTACTTTCCGCACCCGCTATGATCTTCGCGATCGGCGCGATCGATGCAACCCCCGCAGCCTCCGCACCCGCCGCAGCCGTGACATCCGCCTTTATTCTGTTTGCGCCGTTTCACGATGGAAATGACGGCAAGGACGGCTGCCGCGAGGATGATCGCAGCAAGCACGAGGGTGACGATGAGCCCCGCTCCCGTCAGCTGCGCGGCATGAAGTTGTGTGCCCGTAAATAGCTGCCGCATTGCGCGCTCCTTATACGATGAGAAGTCCGACCTGATAGACGACAAAGGTCACGACCCAGGCGACGAGGAGAGTGAAGAAGAGGGAGAAACACGTCCAGCCCCAGCTCTTCGATTCCTTGTGGATGGTCGCGATGGTCGCCGCGCAGGGGATATAGAGGACGCAGAATACCATCAGGCAGAAGGCGTTGAGGGAGGTGAAGCCGATGGCTCCGAGCGCCGTCGAAAAGGCTTCCATGCCCTCGGGGGAGCTCGCATTGACGATGCCGAACAGGATAGCGCAGCTCGAGACGACGAGCTCCTTTGCAGAGATGCCCGCAATGAGCGCGACGACGATCTGCCAGAATCCGAGGCCGATCGGGATAAAGACGGGCACGAGGAATTTGCCCACATAGGCGGCAAAGCTCCCGCTCATGTCCTCCACAAAGCCCGTGGGACCGAAGTTGAGGAGCGCCCAGATGAGGATAGTCGCGATGAAGATGGTCGTACCCGCCTTCACGAGGTAGTCCTTGACCTTCTCCCACACATAGATGGCGACGGTGCGCGCGTCGGGCATCTTGTATTCGGGCAGTTCGATGATGAGATAGTTGACCGTCTTCTTTTTGTCGATGAGGTGGATGACGGCGGAGACGGCGATCGCCACGACAATGCCGATGAGATACATCGAGAAGGCGGCGAGCATCGCGTAAGCCCCGAAGAACATCTCCGAAAAGAGGATGTAGATGGTGAGGCGGGCGTTGCAGCTCATGAAGGGGGTGACGAGCATCACCTTGAAGCGGTCGCGCTTGCTTTCGAGCGCGCGGGACGCCATGATGGCGGGCACCGTGCAGCCGAAGCCCAAAAGCATGGGGATGAACGCCTTGCCCGAGAGCCCGAGCTTGCTCATGACGCCCTCCATGACGTACGCAACGCGCGCCATGTAGCCGCTGTCTTCGAGGAAGGCGAGCGCGAGGAAGAGGATGAAGATGTTGGGCAGGAAGGTGAGGATGGTCCCGACGCCGCCGATGATGCCGTCGACGAGAAGGGAGATGAGGATGGGGTGCGCGCCGGCGGAGGTGAGCCCCGACTGCGCCGTATCCGAAAGCCAGCCGAGCCCCAGCTCGAAGAGCGCTTTGATCGCATCTCCCACATAGAAGGTGAGGAAGAAGACGAGCGCCATGATGCCGAGGAAGATGGGGATGCCCCACACCTTGTGCGTGAAGGCGCGGTCGAGCTTATCGGTGAAGACGTCCTGCCGCTGCTTGTGGATCATGACTTCATGGATGATCTCGTCGATGAAGTCGTATTTCTGATTGATGATGTCCGCTTCGTAGCTTCTGTCGAGGACAGAAGGAAGCTCGACGGGGTATTTTTCCGTGATCTCCTTGTCGCCCTCCAAGAGCTTGATGGCGTGCCAGCGCTTGTTGGGCGTATCGGGATACTTTTTGTTGAGCTCGCCGATAATGGCGTCGATCTTATCCTCGATGGCATCCGAATAGACCATCGTGTACTCCGCGTGGTGGTCGTGGATGTGATGGGAGGGGGTCTTGTGATCGTGGACGAGATTGTCGGGCCCCGCGCTGTCCTTGTGGTGGATGGCGGCGTGGAGGAGGGAGTCGAGCCCCTGCCGCTTTCTCGCCGTCACGGGGATGACGGGGATGCCGAGCATCTCGGGCAGGCGGTGCATATCGATCTCCATGCCGCGCTTTGTAACGATGTCCATCATGTTGAGAGCCATGACGACGGGCTTGCCGAGCTCCAAAAGCTGGAGCGTGAGATAGAGGCTGCGCTCTAAGGCGGAGGCGTCGACGACGTTGATGATGACGTCCACCTCGTCGCTTAAAATGAACTGGCGGGAGACGGTCTCCTCCATTGTGTAGGAAGTGAGACTGTAAGTGCCGGGAAGATCGACGAGATGGATGGTCTCGTTGTGTTCCTTGATGGCGCCCGAGACCTTCTCGACGGTGACCCCGGGCCAGTTGGCGACCTTGAGGTTGGCGCCCGTGTAGGCGTTGAAGAGCGTCGTCTTGCCGCAGTTGGGGTTGCCGATGAAGCCGATGGTCATTTCATTGCTGCTGTTCATCGGGCGCCTCCTCGACTTCGATGTTCTTCGTGATGTTATAGCCGAACGCAAAGCGCGTTCCGCGCAGTTTGACGACGAGGATGCCCTTGCCTTTGCGGTTGACAACGCGGATTGGGGTGTCGTCCGTCATGCCGAGCGCCTGCAAGCGTCGCTCCGTTTCAAAGGGCAGGCCGATGCTTTTGACGATATAGTCCTTGTCCTTCTGTGCTTCGTTTAAGTGCATATGTGCTCTTTCTTCCTTTTTCGGGCGTATGTGCTTATCCCTATTTTTATAGCGCGAACGAGGAAAAATGTCAAGAATTCAAAGGCCGCTTTGCCGCAGAAATCTGAAATTTTCGTTCGCTCCGGAAAAAGGGGACGCCGAAAAAGAAAAGATCACCCGTGTACGGGTGATCGAAGAAGCTCAGGTGCCGATCATGCCGCCGCGGCGGATGATGAGCTCCTGCGGGATGAGGATCTTTTGTGGCGTCCCCTGCTTGGAGCAGATGGTTTGCTTGATGCTTTCAGTGAGGATAGCGGTGTTCTGGCGGATGGCGGACAGCGAGCAGAATTGCAGCCAGCGGTTGTCGTCGAAGGTGATGAAGCGCACGCCCGTGAGTTTTCTGCGCTCGAGATGACTCAGGACTTCGAGCCCTGCGATGTTGGTCGCCGTGATGATGCCGTCGGGGCGGAAACTGTCGATGCGCTCCCCGAGAACGGACGGGTCGTAATCGACGAGGGGGAAGCGCAGGATGTCATACTTGGCGCCGCTCCCGTCCAGCGCGCGCAAAAAGCCCGTTTTCGCGTCGTGCGATAAGGCGTTCGAGATAGAGGGGGCGGTCAATGGTTTTCATGTTGCGCTCCGAAATTTATGTATTATTACGTATTTTTCGGAATAATTATAGCATGAAACGGGTGTTCGGTCAAGCTGTTCGGGCGATATGATCAAAAGAAATTGTGGTAAGTGTATCAAAATGGAAGATTTCAGGCGACGGAAAGCTCTTGAAAATAAAAAATTTCCGAAAAAGTACACTTTTTCGGAAAAGAGAAAAACGGCGGAAATTATGTCGAAAATGCCTGAAAGGGCGTGCCGTTTGGGTTGAACGCAGCCAAAAAGAGGACGTTGGTTTCAATCATTTCATCGGAAGAATCTTCGTCTCGAAGCTCTTATATTTTATTCAAAAGGGAATCTGTCCACGAGCAGGGGATGGAGTTTCGTGTGATTTTCCCGTTTTGCAGACGCAAGAGAACTTTTCCGGCATAAAGTTGGGCGGAGGTGCTTTTCCAATCTAAACCATTTGAATTTTGGCTCATTTTGTGTGATGCACGAGCGAGATTTGCCGCTTGTTCTCAAAATCAAGTCAATATTATAACAATATGGGAAATATTCTGCAAGATTGTTCTTTTGATCTGCGCTATGATAGAGGAAAAAGCAGCCGTACTGTACGGCGGAGGGGTTATGACAGAAAACAGAGATCTTGACGGCATTCACTTCCTGTTCCCCCTGGGGGAAAAGACGCCCGAAAAAGGGCGGAAGTCGTTTACGGGCGGGGATGTGTATCACTTCATGTTCATCCCGCACGAGAGCAAGCTCAACTGTCCCTTAGGCAATGTTACCTATACGCCGGGCTCTCGCAACAGCTGGCACGCGCACCCCGGGCTGCAGGTGCTCCTTATCACCTACGGAAGGGGATGGTATCAGGAAGAGGGGAAGGCGCCGCGTGAACTCACTGCGGGCGACTATGTCGTCGTGGAGCCGGGCGTCAAACATTGGCACGGCGCCGCAAAGGACAGCTATATGGCGCAGCTGGGGTTTGTTGCCAACTGCCCCGAAGATTCCACGCTGACCTTTGAGCACGTTTCCGATGAGGAATATGCAAAATTACCTTGACAAGGAGGAAAGAATGAACAGTTTACAGGGAAAAGTTGCGCTCGTCACGGGTTCGGGGCAGGGCGTCGGCCGCGGCATCGCAGAGTTCTTTGCCGAAGAGGGCGCCGTCGTCATCACCAACAACCGCAAGAAGAAGCAGAACACTGCGGTGCCCGAATATCTTACGGGCGAGGCGAGGGAGCAGTATCTTGCATTAAGCGGCGACGCCGAGACGGCGGCGGAAGCCATCCGAAAAAAGGGCGGCAAAGCCGAGGCGTATTTTTGCGATGTCTCCGACTACGCCGCCGTGAAAGAGATGATCGATCATATCGTACAAAAGTACGGTCATATCGATATCGTCGTCAACAACGCTGCGATCACGCAGGCGGGCGGGCTCATGCTGCTTTCCGAGAGCGATTGGGACAGGCAGACCGTCGTCAAATTGAAGGGCGCCTTCAATACGATGCGCCTTGCTGCGCCGTATATGATAAAACAGGGCGGCGGGAGCTTCATCAACGTTGCCTCCGATGCGTGGGTGGGCATGGTGAATGCCGCCGCTTACAGCGCGTCCAACGCGGGGCTCGTGGGGCTGACCCGCTCCTGCGCTGCGGAGCTTTTCCACTACAACATCAACGTCAACGCCATCTGCCCGCAGGCGGCGTCTCCGGGGCACGTTTCGGGATTCACCAAGACGCTCCTCACCCTCGAAAAGGCGATGGGGGAGGGGTTCCATATGCCCGAGGAAAAGCGCAAAGAGGTGGAAGCCGATCACGGCGACGCCAAAAATCTTGCGCCCTTCCTCGCCTTCCTTGCAAGCGACGCGGGAAAGGGCAAGACGGGCGGCGTGTTCTCTGTGACGGCATCGGGCCGCATTTCCTGGTATGCGTCCGAAAAGGAGCTCGACGGGCTTCCCCGCTCTTCGCCCCGCACGGTGGAGGAGATCGCAGGGCTCATCCCCAAGTCGCCTCTCAAAGACGCGTTCATGCACGTTTCCGATACCTTTTAGACGAAATTCGAAATAATGGCGCGAAGACCGGGGCTGCTATTTAGAACAATATCGAAATAAGAAAGGACTTCCGCGGAAGTCCTTTTACTTTTTGCTTTTCTCGGGGGCGGAGGGTGTGGCTTCCGGTTCTGACAAAGGCCCGTAAGGCGCTGCATCGCGATCCGGCGGTGTCGAAGGCGCTGCGAAAAGATTGTCAAGTTTCTTCCTGCGCACGCCGTCGAAGATCATGTGGATCCCGAGGCAGACGGTAAAAAAGCAGATACCGAACCCGACGAGCCCGTTCATTTGCAGGGGAATGTCGCCGCCGGCTGCCGACGAGAGCGTGATTTGCAGCGAGAAAAGCGAGACGAGCGCGTCCGTCAGATTGAGGTTGCGGAGGGACTGCACGACGGGCTCCCGCGTTCTTCCCGACTTTACCTTATTGACAATGGCAAGGATGACTCGCGTAAAGGTGTAGGCGGCGTTCGCGATGGCGAGGACGAGTCCGGTTTCGGTATCCCGCGGGAGGGCGATCATCAGCGTGATGACGCCCGAGAGCGAGATCTCAAGGAGCAGCAGCGCAACGCCGCACGCAAGATAGATGTTGAGTTCGCGGCGGACAAATTCACGGCTTTCCTTTCCGTATTTTTTGAGCGCACGCCCGGAAAAGAGGATGATAAAGAGGCGGATGACCATGAGCGCGAAGTAGTACGCGGTGAGGGCATAATACCAGCGCGAATGATAGCGGATCGCCGTGACGCCGTTGACGACGACATAGGCAAGGTCGAGGAGCGTCGAAAGCGAGGAATAGACGACGGTGCGCACCGTATAGCTCGAAAGGAAGCTTTCGGCATACTTATTGCGGGAAAGGCGCGTCTTTGCGGCGAGCTTGATCCGGGGGATCCACTTCACCGCGGCGTAGATGGCATAGGAAAGAGAGAGCGCCGTCAGGGCATACACGAGGGAGGCGTAGGCCTCCTCTTTTGCCGCCGAGGAGGAAAGCCGGGCGGAGAGCGCGATAAGGCCGCCCGTCAGAAGCACCCAAAGGAGGGCGAACCATACGGGCGGTTGCTTGAAAAAGACGATGAGCCGCTTCATTTCTCCCTCCCTTTGCTCTTTGCTTCATGATAGCACGTTTTTCGCGTAATTTCAAGCATTCGCGAAAAAAAGGAGATTTTTTTGGCAGATGAGAGGCGGGATCGGGCGGTTTTGTGTTACAATATAGGAAAAGCGGGCGAAACGTCCGATCGGGGGGGAAGTATGTGGGAATTATTGCTGGCGGCAGGGATCCCATCCGCCATTGTGTCTGCGCTGTTCGCGGCCTTCATGAGGCGGCTTGAACGCCGCGAGAAGCTGCGCCGTGAGGAGGCGAAGAAGCATGAAGAGGAGCGGCACAAGCTGGAGCTTCTGCAGGTGCGCGGAACTCTGGCCGCGATGAGCCTCGGCGAGGCGACGGCGACCGCGCTCAAGAACGGACACGCGAACGGGGAAACGGACAAGGCGCTTGCCTACGAACAGCGCGTCAAGTACGAGATGCGGGAATTTTTGGAAAAGAGCGGCGTGGAACACGTCGCATAAAAGGAGGAGCAGGATATGAGCAGCAATTTGGAAGTAGTGACGATCCCCGTGATCGTCGCGATCGTGTACGCGGTGATGGCGGTGTACCGTCAGCTCGTCTCGGGCAAGGCAGCCGTCTGGACGAGCCTCATCCCCGTATGGGCGGGGATCTTGGGGACGGCGCTCGGCATCGTCGCCTTTTACGTCGTGCCCGAGTATATGCCCGCAGATAACATTCTGATGGCGGTCCTCATCGGGCTTTCGTCGGGGCTGACGGCAACGGGCGCCGATCAGGTCTACCGTCAGATCAAAAAGTCGGGCGGTGAGGCATGAACTCCCTGCGGGGCGAAAGGGCAAAGCGCGCTTTTAAGACGGCGGGTTATTGGCTCGTGTCGCTGACCTGGGGCGGCGTGATGACATGGACGGGGGCGTTCATCGCCCTCGCCATGCTCCTTTCGGGCCATGCGCCCAAAAAATTGGGGCCGAACGTGTATTTCGAAGCCGGCTTCGGCTGGGGCGGCATGGAGTACGGCGCGTTCTTCTTTGTCTCGAAGGACGCGCGGGAGGATACCCGCCTGCACGAAGCGGGGCACGGCATCCAAAACCTTGTGCTCGGGCCGCTGATGCCTTTTTTGGTGTGCATCCCGTCGGCACTTCGATATTGGATGCGGCGGTGTAAGACGCTTTCGGGGAAGCGGGCGTTCGTTTTCGCGCTTTCGCTGCTGTTTGCGGTACTTGGCGGCGCGCTCTGTGCGCTGAGCGTATGGAGCGGGCTTTCGGGCGGGGTGTGGGCGGTATTTGTCTTTGGCGCTGCGCTCGTCCTCTACGCAGCGGGCATCTTCGTGTGGCTGCAAGCGTTCGAGATCCCCAAATACCGTTACGGCGCGTATGTGCCGTACGACGGCATCTGGTTCGAAGCCTCGGCGACACGCCTCGGCAAAAAGTATTACGGGTAATATTTTCACGCCGCGGGCGGGGCATTACGCCCCGCCCGCGGCTGCTTTTTATTGCAAAATATTGTATCATGACAAATTCTGAAAAGTATGATATGATTTGAATGATTCCAAAAAGGGAGAAGGGAAATGAAAGCAAAAAACGAACATTGCCGAATACATGAACATTTTGAGCAAGAGCCGAGTAAGCAGCCTCAACAGAACTATGAAAAATAGGCTGAGGTGGTATAATGCCGTATGTGAAGTGCAAAATCTATCCGGACGCCAGCCATGGCATAGCGATCCCGCACAAACCGCAAAGGACGCGCCCGAAACAGAGTTGTGCCGAGCGCATATACTAAAAGGTGCAAATTATATCCAAGAAAACATATTAAAAGGTGCAAACAAGTATAAAAATAACTTGCAAAAACGTGCAAACTATGATATGCTCAACTTAAGAAAATCTCTTGGAGGGATAACATGAAAAGAAAAGCGCTTCAGGATTTAGTGGAATGGAATAAAAATAAGCGCCGCAAACCGTTGATCGTTTGGGGAGCGAGACAAGTCGGGAAGACATATCTTATAAAAGAAATTTTTGCACAAACATATTATAAAGAGCAGTTTTTATACATTGACTGCAAGGTCGAAGACGATATACGCGAGTTTTGTTCTAAAACGGCAAATGCGGGGAAGATCATAGAATATATTTCCCTGTTAAAGGGCAGGCGGATCACGCGGGATACGCTGCTTATTTTTGACGAGGTGCAGGAATGCCCGAATCTTGTGTCGGCGCTGAAATATTTTTGTCAGGATTACCCGGAGATTCCCGTTATTGCGACCGGATCCATGGTTCGGATCAAAATTCAGAGGGAAACCCATAAGCGCGGGGTCGGGGAAAGTGGATCTTTCCTGTTTCCGGTAGGAAAAATCGATCAACTCACGATCTACCCTATGACGTTTGACGAGTTCTTAATGAACAGCAACGAAGTTTTATTTGAAAAGATAAAAGAAGCATATGTAAATCGAATGCCTCTTGATTTCAATGTTCATGAGCTCGGTATGGAACAGGTATATAAATATTTGCTTGTCGGGGGGATGCCGGAGGCTGTCAACGCATATATCGAAGACGGGGATTTGTTGGAAAGCCGGAAGATATTGCAGATATTGTACGACAATTATCTTGCCGATATGGAGTTGTACCAGGCAAGCCGAGAGTCAATTCTTCGTTCGAGGGCATTGTTCAGAAACATCTATCGAGAATTGAGCAGAGAAACGAAAAACTTTTCTCCCGGTCTGATAGAAGAGAACAGCAAAACACGTGATTATGCCACGGCGTTGCAGTGGCTGACAATGGCGCATATGGTGCATACATCTTTTCAGTTGAAGGAGCACGTTACGATGCCTCTTATGAAAGATGACGGCGGGAATTTCAGATTATTCCTCGGGGATATAGGAATGTTTTCCTATCAAAGCGGATTGAATGCGGCCTCCTTTGTTTCTGCCGAACGGGAGAATGTCTTATCCGGGATTTTCTTTGAAAATTTTGTGGCGGAAGAATTGGTTGCAAAAGGGCTTAGTTTGTTTTATTGGAAAGGCAAGTCTTCTGCCGAACTTGAATTTATAGTAGAGTCGAATAATAAATTGTATCCTATCGATGTCAAAAAGGGGCGAGGAACGCTCAACTCTTTAGAGAAGTTTTCAAATCACAATAAATATGAATATGCAATAAAAATTTTAAAATACAACTACGGGAATCAAGAGGAACAAAGACTATTAACCATCCCGTTTTATGCCGTATCATTTTTAGCGCAAGATTTGGCGGACGGAACTTTACAGATCAGGTAATGCAGGCGTTTTGAAGGCGGCACGATGGACGGGAAGATCGAGAACAAGAAGTATTTTATCATGAACGCGAAAATCTATGCGAGGCGCTATGCTACGGACTGTTTTTCTGATTATTTCAACGACATGGCAAAGAAGTCGGGAGCTGGTTTAGACGATTACAGGGATATAGGTCAGGTGAGTAAGGAATCAATTGCGAAGCTGCCGAAGGTGAATTGAAACAAGCAGGGAGAATAGCAATGGAATGCTTTTGTAAATCAAAATTTGTAATCGGTTTTCAGTGATGTGTTTTATAGTTTATCGGACTATATTCCTATAAACTATTGACTTTTTCTGAAAAAATGGATATAATAAAGGAAAAGTCATGGAGGGATATTATGATAGAACGACTTTTGTATATGGAAAAGATAGAGCCTTTTATAGATGCTCCGTTGGCGAAGATCATAACGGGCATACGTCGTTCTGGGAAGTCCACGATCTTGGAAATGATAGAAAAAAGGCTGCAAGAGCGAGGTGTTCCTAAAGAAAAAATATTTTATGCAAAATTTGATTCCTATGAATACGAGTGGATCGACAGCGGCAGCAAATTATATCATGCCATAAGTGAGAAATTGGACGGTGACGGTTATTATCTGCTTCTTGATGAAGTGCAGGAGATAGAGGGGTGGGAGAAAGCCGTGAACAGTTTGATGGCAAGTAAGAATGCAAACGTGTTTATAACCGGATCGAACTCAAAACTGATGTCGAGTGAGATATCGACATATCTTTCCGGTAGGTACGTAGTGATCCCGGTTTATCCGCTTTCTTTTGCAGAATATATTGAATTTCGTAAATCTGTCGGAGAGGATAAAGCGAACAATGACTTTTTGCGAGATTATATACGCATGGGCGGATTCCCGGCCGTAGCCGTGAGTAATTTCACGCAACAGGAAGCCTATACCGTGGTGCGGGATATTTATACCTCCGTTATCTATAACGATATAACCAAACGGAGCAAGATACGCAAAGTCGATCAGTTTGAACGGCTTGTGAAGTTCATGTTTGAAAATATCGGAAAGACTTTCTCTGCGCAATCGGTCAGTGATTATATGAAGAGTGAAAAACGGAGTCTGGATATAGAAACGATATATAATTATATTAATCAGTTGAAAAAGGCATATATTTTGTACGAGGCTAACAGATATGATGTTCGCGGAAAAGAGGCATTGAAAACGCAGGAGAAGTATTATTTGGCAGATCCGTCATTGAAATATGCAGTCATGGGTTTTTATGATACTTCTATATCGTCTATGTTGGAAAATATCGTATTTTTGGAATTGTTACGGCGTGGGTATGAAACATATGTCGGTACATGGAAGGGAAAAGAGATCGACTTTGTAGGAGTATTGCGGGCCGAAAAGGTATATATACAGGTGTGCCGCCATATTCCCGAAGATGAAAAAGGACATGACAGAGAAATCGGGAATTTGCTAAAAATAAAAGATAATTACCCTAAATACGTTGTCACATTGGACGAATATGCGGGAAGCAATGAGGACGGGGTGCGTATCGTGTATCTTGCGGATTTTTTATTGCGCGAAGATTGGTGAGGAAAGCAGTTATTGTTATTTGTGTAACTGTGACAATGGCATCGGGAAAGCGGCAAAACAGAACGTGGAACGGAAAAGTAAATGGCATAAAGTCGGAAAGCCGCGCGGCGGAATGCGTGGGGGGGAATGGCGTTACCGCATCGGAGATTTCCGCCTTTGGGCAGAGATCAGAAGGGAAGAGATCGTCATTCTCGTGCTCGCCGTGGGGCACAGGTGCGAGATCTATGATCATGTTCGGCGGCGGGACGGTAAGTCCCGCCCGTGGCTATTTTTTATTGCAAAATATTGTATCCTGACAAATTCTGAAAAGTATGATATGATTTGAATGATCCCAAAAAGGGAGAAGGGAAATGAAAGCAAAATCGAACATTGCCGAATGCATGAACATTTTGAGCAGGGGGTGGGGGTAGCTTATTCCCTTAATTTGATGTGCGGTTTTCAGGCAGGCTGTGCTCTTTGTTGAGCGCGGTCTGCCTTTTTTATTTGCTTTCTTTTAGGGATTTGCGGCGGCCGCTTGGTTTTGCCGTGAAAATATAGTTTACGGAGGAAAGTATGGGAACTTTGCGAAAGAGAAACAAAATACTTTTGTTTGTTTTGACTGCGCTGTGCGCATTGGCGCTTGGGTTGGGGGTGATGTCGCCCGCCCCCGAACGCGTTCATGCCGAAGAGGAGCATACGAGCCATGACGGCTGGACAAAGATCACGTCGTCGACAGAGAGTTTGAGAAGCGGAAATTATTATCTGGATTCCGATGTCAATTTGGACGCTGTATTGCAGCTCACCTCTTCGAGCTATGCGGCCACGCTTTGCCTGAACGGGCATAAACTGACGGGAGATGGAAGCGGTTCGGTCATTAAAAACTATGGGAAGCTGACCATCTGCGATTGTCAGAGCGGGAATGAAAATTACAAACATTACTATACTGTTGACGAATCGACGGGGCTGTACACGTTTGTGACGGACGGCTCCACGACGGAGAATTATATCGTCGGCGGCGTCATCACGGGCGGGAATACGACCTCGAGCGGCGGCGGTATTTATATGAACGGCAGTACTGCGGAGTTGATACTGCAAGGCGGCACGATCGCAGGGAATGATACAAAATATAATGGCGGCGGCGTTTATGCAGAGGCAGGTAAATTTACTTTGAACGGCGGCGCTATCGCAGGGAACAGGGCTTTGAATACGGAAGGGAAAACCCCCTCCGATGCAGTATATGTGCGTTACAGCAACGCAAGCTTTACGATGAACGGCGGTGAAGTTGCCGGCAGCATTGGTAGGGAGTCGGGAAAGATCGCGATCAACGGCGGCTCCTTTGATGAAGCGGCTTATGAGTCGCTCGTTGATCTGGGCGATAAGGTCACTTTCGCGGACGGAATGGAGTTGGTTCAAGACGCGGATGGGAAATACACGCTTGCCAAAGTACATAAGCATGATGATGTCTCGTTTACGGAATTTACGACATCGTCTTTGAACGGGGATGCCCTGCCTGCGGGAAATTATTATTTGACGGAAGATATGCAGCAGGTGAGAGCGATCCGTATCAGGGAAGAAGTGGCTTTCTGCCTGAACGGAAAGAGATTGTACGGCGATGGCGTATCGCAGATGTTTATCGTCGAGGATGGCGGCTCTTTGACGATCTGCGACTGTCAGAGCGAAAATGACGAAGCAAAGCATTATTATACTCTCGGCGAAAACGGGTTATATGAGTTCACCGATACGCAGACGGAGAATTATATTGTCGGCGGCGTTATTTCGGACGCGAATGGCGCTGTCAGAGTGGAAGAGGGAACTTTCATCTTGCAAAGCGGGACGATTGCCGGGAACAAAGCAAGTACTGGGCTTTCAGCCGCCGGTATTTATGCTAAAAATGCGACCGTGAACATAACGGGCGGTTCCATTGTCGGCAACGTTGGCGCGGCAAGTTCCTGCAATGGCGGCGGTGTCTATTTGACCCAAAGTACATTTTCCATGACCGGTGGACGCATTGCGGAAAATTTTGTTGGTCAGTGGGGCGGCGGTGTCTATGCAAGCGCCAGTACGTTCACCATGAGCGGCGGTTTCATTGAAGATAACTCGGCCAAATTGGGCGGCGGTGTCTATCTGGCCAAGAATGTCAATTATACGAATGATGTGGTCTTTGAAATGTCGGGCGGCACGATCGAAGGCAACTCGGCGACCGAAGCGGGCGGCGGCGTCTATCTTTACAGCGGTACGATGAACATCGGCGGTATGCCCGTGATCAAAAGCAATACCGTAAACGGCTCTGCAAACGATACGGACGGCAAGTTCGGCCTTACCGTGAATGCGAAATTGGAAGAAGGCACCCAAATCGGCCTCGGCACATTTGATGTGGTCGAGAACGTTGTCACAGGCTATTCCGACTTCAACTCAGAAGATCCGAACGAGTTTTTCTTCACCAACACGGCGGGGGACAGTATTGTCCTGGAAGAGGGAAACCTCAGTATCGTGCAAGCGTATATCATCCATTACTATCTGAACAGCACGCTGCTCGGTTCGCAGACGGCACTCTTTGACGGGGATGTCCTGATGACGTTTGAAGAGCTCAAAGGAACTGTTGCGGAAGGCAGCAAGTTCTATGGATGGGCGACTGTTGTCGGGAGCCAGTCAATTTCTTATTCCGACGGACAAGTTTTGACTGTCGCATTGGCTGCGGCCGGAGAAGAAGTCGATCTTTATGCCGTCATCGCAGAGCAAGGTTCAAGTTTTGAAGAACAGCTTGCAGCTGCCATTGGCTCTCTGAATGCGGCGATGGAGGCGCTGGAGAGCTCGGCTTCTTCTTCCGACGAGGCGCTGCAGGCGGCGATCGACGACGTTCAGACTAAGCTCGACGAGGCCGTCCTGAAATTGGAAGGGGCATTCGCCGAAGGGGATGAAGCCAATGCGGCGGCGCTTGCCGAGGCCGTGAGCGAACTGAAAACGGCATTTGAGGCGGCGGACGGTCTGCTAGCAAGCGACATTGCAGAGCTTGAAAGCTCTGGCGAAGCGCTGCAGGCAGCGCTCGACGCGCTCGATGAGGCATACAGGGCGGCGGACGAGGCATTGGCTGCCTCGGTCGAAGAATTGAAGGCGCAGCTCGATGAGGCGGTCTCCCGGTTGGAGCAACTGCTCTCGGAAGGAGACAAAGCCAACGCGACGGCGCTTGCCGAGGCGTTGAAGGAACTGAAAACGGCATTTGAGGCGGCGGACGATCTGCTCGCAAGCGACATTGCAGAGCTTGAAAGCTCCGGCGAAGCGCTGCAAGCAGCGCTCGACGCGCTTGATGAGGCATACAGGGCGGCGGATGAGGCATTGGCTGCCTCGGTCGAAGAATTGAAGGGGCAGCTCGATGAGGCGGTCTCCCGGTTGGAACAATTGCTCTCGGAAGGGGACGAGGCCAATGCGGCAGCGCTTGCCGAGGCCGTGAGCGAACTGAAAACGGCATTTGAGGCGGCGGACGATCTGCTCGCAAGCGACATTGCAG